>ERZ808040.77-NODE-77-length-92355-cov-7.486844_pt1 | contig 92355 bp, 80 predicted proteins | sample MGYA00380191_ERZ808040 | MGnify/ENA primary metagenome ERZ808040 (study PRJEB31490, sample SAMN06133395) | mouse gut metagenome | isolation source: J6 | host: mice | place: China: Chengdu | collected 2015-05 ...
TTTTGGTTTCGGGCATTTCCATTTTTCGGAACGCGAAAAACTCCAATGCCCTCAACAGGCTAAAGCCCATACTGTACTAAAAGGCGCACGCCAGGTTGCTGAGACATGGCTTATGAAAGAATTTGACCAAAGCTGCTTTAACAGCTTTGGCTATTTCAACTTTGACAAAGAGGATGAATTAAATTCCATCTTTGAAGCCAACAAGAATTCGCATCGAATTATTGAGTTTCTTTCCATGATAACCGAAAAAATCCTTTCGATAAAGACAAAATATGAAAAAACATGCCGCCTATCAGATGCTTAAGTATATCTTATCATTATAAGCCGGCACTACACAAGGAACCCCGTCAGACCACTTTTACGTTGTATCAAGTGGTCTGAATGATTAATTCCTATTTCCCAAACGTAAGCTCCAACAACTCCGCAGCAATATCCTTACTGCACACGCGCATCAGATTGTCTTCACTGTCTTCCTTTCCAAGAAAATTCATGCTCCCATACCAGACCACTTCCCGGTCTATAATACAGTAATGCTGGCAGTAATCTTCTACAAGATTGATTTCAAACCCATTGGCGCGCATCCTTTCCTGCAGCTCCATCCAGTATGCACTGTCACCAAATCCATAACGATCCGCTTCCCATGTAACGATTCTGATCCGAGTGCCCTTTTCCTGCTGATTCTTTAATAACCGGATCAGTGCTTCAATCTTAGGGCCACTGATGACTGGGCTTGCTATAATGATTTCCTTATTCGCCTCCAACAAATCCTTTCTGTATACTTCTGCATAGGCATCCGTGTCAAATATAGCGCCCACCTTCTGCTTTTCTATCGTATATCCGGCACAAATATCGTAACCAATCTGCTTATATGCCTTCAGACGCTTATAGTACATCTTTTCAAACATGGAGATATGACTATCCACATAATCATAGATAATCACGCTTTCCTTGCCCTCATAATCCCGATTCAACCGCCCGGCATACTGTTCTACCACGCTTTTCCAGGAAACCGGCGTTGCCATGATCAACGTATCCAGTCTCGGATAATCAAACCCTTCTCCGATCAGCTTTCCTGTAGCAACCAAAATCATACTTTTGTCAGCTTTCACCTGCTTCATCTGCTCCAAAACAGCATGGTGCTGCTTTTTGGTGTTTTCACCTGAAAGCAAAAACACTTCGTCTGCGCAATTCCTTAGTCTGTCATACAGCTTTCGCGAATGATCGATATATCGGGAAAGGATCACCGGCGTCCTGCCCTCTGCAATACATTTTGTGACATCATTTATGATCAAGGCATCACGGTCTTCATTCTCCCTGAGAATTGTATAAGCTTCATTTGGGTGCATGTTATCCTGATGAAACCTCGGTGCAACCGCTCTAGTAAATCTCGGATATACCAGATGCGCAATCCCTTGTTCTTTTGCCCTGTCTTTCGCTGTAAACTGATATCTGACCGGGCCAAGCAGCATATAGTTAATTTTCTCTAATCCGTCACTGCGTAACGGTGTCGCCGTCACACCATATACATATTTTGCTCGCACCTCCTGCAATATTTCTACAAAGGTATCAGACGCAGCATGATGGCACTCATCCACGATCACCATGCCATACTCTTTCAATCTTTTGTGGAATTCTCCCTTTTTACAAACAGAGCCTGCCATGGCTATATCAACGATTCCTGTCGTAGAATCATGAGCTCCCTGCAGTCTGCCTACAACACTTTTCCTTCTTCTCTTTCTTCCAGTGGGTGTCTCATATTCGGGCGGCTCCTCCTCTATGGTCAAAAAGTTTTCTATGGCGTTTTCCCATTGTTCTATCAGTGCCGAGGATTGCAGTAAAATCAGCGTATTAACCTTTTTTCTAGCAATCATATTACAGCAGACAACGGTTTTACCAAACGCGGTAGCCGCGTGAAGTATCCCTGTCTCATGTTTCAGCATAGCTTCCACTACCGGAATCTGTGATCCCTTCAATTGTCCTTGAAATGCAATCCGAATCGCATTTCCCTGGCATCGTTCATCCCGAATATGATATGCAATTCCACTCTTATCACATTTGACAGTCACATCTTCCAATAATCCTCTGGGAATCCTGATATATTCGCCCTCGTCTCTACCAAGATAAATGTATCGGGAATTGGCAAAATTAGACAACCCTATCGCCTGATTCTTAAAAAATGCCGGATTTTGAAATGCCGCCAGTTCCCGTATCCTGTTTTGGATTCTTGGCGCCAAATTTTCTCTCAAAATATAAACGCCATCTGCCAGGGTAATTTGAAGATCTCCATTTACATCACTCTTCCAAAAATCCTTTGTCCTATCCCATGGTTTTTCCCCATCCTGTTCTAATATCTCATTGGTCTCTATCGCTTCATTTGCCGAAAAGCTTTTCCATTCTTTTATCTTGTCTTCTATAAGCTCCTTTGAAAGCTTGGGCTTACCCAACAATATTTTCCACTGATCCGGGTATGCGTTCCAGTTTTCATCTACAAACGCGCTGTTTCCCTCTTTGAGAGCCTGTCCCTGCAAAGGCAGTGCGATCATGTTGCCGATACCGCCCTGCGAAAGATGGTCCTGCATCGGCAGCATTCTGTCATAAAATCGGAAAGATTTCAAATTGACAGATTCTGCCCCTTTTCTTAACAGGGCATTCCCAAATTTTCTTGCCAGAGAAGCTTCTATTTTCTTCTGAAAAAAGATCCAGAGGTGAGCGCCGCGTCCCGACCGTGATCGCTCCACCAGAGGATCTATGCCGTTGATGACACATATTTCACGCAGTGCATCTACTTCTTCCTTCCAGTTATCGTCTGTATTTGCAAAATCGTGCTTTGCGGCATTTTTTTCGTGATTATCGAAATCAAATACAATAAATCTGCAAGTGTCATCCTCCAGCAATGGATAAATACCTATTACATCTGCTGCATCCTCCGATGCGCCCCTTAAATGAGCCATGATTTGATGCTTCTCCAACTTTTTGTATGCCTGTCTTTTACAATCCTGACACCTGATCTTACTGCCGCTCATTCTTGGACAGCCTGTCTTATAAAAATTGTAACATTGCGTGTAATAATTAACCTCTCCCGTAGATTTTTTGAGGGTACGCTTGGCATATACATCCGTGCGTCCCCAAAATACAGAGAAAAACAGATTAGCGTCATGATCGGTAATCTCTCTGGGTATAATTCTTGCCCCTTGGTCCGGATCAAACAAATCCCTGTCTTTTATTTCGTCAGACGCATGATAAGAAATAGAGCACCCGCGTGCTCGATTCAGAGAATACTTCGTATTCTCCTTAAATATTTCACACTGTCGCAATTTCTCCTTTGAGTACGAAATCCCCGCTTGATCAAGCAGGGATTTTAGATACTGATTTTCTTTTTGCAAACATTTTATTTTGTCCTGCAAAGACAAAATTTCATCTGTCATATAAACGCTTCTCCTCAATCAGCAATTTTCTCTGCCATAAGAATGCCTTCATTCCTTGCCGCTTTAAGTTTACTCATCCCAATAATCCAGCGTATCCTGTGACGTGGTAACTACCCCAAACAACTGAAACATGAAATCTTCTTTCTCATTAAATATCTCAAGTACCAAGATCATCTCATCATGTATCCGATAAACGAAGTAGTTGTGCTCTATAAAAAGCATGTAGTAATCGCAGTCCAACTCGTACTTATCGCGCAAAGAAACTCCTAATTCCGGAAAGTTCTTTAACTTTGCAATACTTTTCGAAATATGCTCCGAAAACTTGTCCGCTCTTTCTTTGCCATACCTGTCTTTTATTTCCTTCTTAATAGCCTTACGTTTTGATAAAGCAATCTCTGAATAAGCAATTTTTCTTCCCGTCATATTTTATCCAATTCTTTTTCCACTTCTTCTTCCGAATAGTACCCATTTTCCTGTACAGATTTCTCTGCCAGATTCATCTTATCCATAAATGTCCTAAAAGCTCTCTCTTTGTCAGAATGCTGATCCGAAGCTATAAGCTGCTCCACAAAATTTTCTACTTTGATATAAGATTCCCGCGGAAGAAGATCTATTTTTCTTGTTAATTCTGCTGTGAGCATATGCAATCACCTCGCTTTTCTCTCATAAACTTATTCAGTTTTTTATATAGCTTCTCCAAAAATTCTTTGTATTCCTTCCTTTTTATTATAAGTGATGAATCCATTTTATACAAATCTTTTATGTAGAAATTACACTCTTGTCCTCTTATAGAATCTTCCAGACTAAACGTTCTATTTTGTTACTACCATATGTACCACTCTTGCTAATCCCAAACTCCTTCGCCGTCTGCCTCACCGTGGCATTGTTTTCAATAATATAATTGGCAATGTTCATCGCACGCTCTTCGATATAATCTTTCAAAAGGAAACCTCATCTCTCATAAAGTAATGTCAGGATTTTTCACAAATATAATGCCGGCCGGCTTCCTCGTTTCCCGCATATGGATTCTTTCAGCATCCCTGCAATTGCCTTTATCCTAATCCGGAAAAATCGTCATAATCTGTAATATCTTAGCAGCACTTTAAACCGGAGTTTGTATCAGCTTTGCAAATATTCAATCAGCTTACCTGCATATTCATCACTATGTTCATGTAAATATTGCCCGATAGATTATCCTTGATATAATCCTCTATCTCGTCACAGTCTTTCTCAAGACTGACAAGTTCACCTGTTCTCTCGCTATGACCATCCACTTCCGCCAATATTACATAATAGTCTGACAACCGTTTTAAAATTGGTTCATAGCAAAGCATTGCCGTGGAAGCCATTCCATGTATAAACAGTATTGACTTCTTGTTTTTATCTCCAAAGCATAAGAAATTCATAAAATTCTTATCTCCTGTTTGCAAAATATATTTACTGTCATCCTCCAGCAATGGATAAATACCTGTTACATCTGCCGCGTCATCCGATGCACCCTTTAAATGTGCCATAAAATCCCCATTGTGATTTGATGATTTTTCTACGAACCCTGACAGGGAAAAAATGAGTTCAGTCTTCTCCTAAAAACGCAATAATGCGTTCTTTTTCCGCTTGCGGTAAAATGTGCATATGCCCACTTTCTTTTAATTCAACTGTCTGGCAATCTGAAATCATTTTCCCCGCCCGGTGTAAAACCTTTTTTGCAGGGAAAAGACAATCCTTTTCACTGGCAATGATTAATGTGGGCGAACAATAACCGCTTAACCGTTTCTTTTCAATATTTGCTGGCATGGCGGCTTTGATTTTTACATTGTCAAAACTGTTTTTCAATATATTTATCGTATCTTCATCAAGAACTTCTTCATGTAATGCCATATATAAAGCGGTTTTCACCAAATATTTTTCCTTTTTTGTAATTCTATATTGCAGAAGTGGCAACAGCATTGCCACAGAGGAAACAGGGATAGCATTACCTATTCCCGCGGGAACAATTAAGACAGCTTTATCAATTTTCGAGGGAGCAATACACATCAATAGATTATAGGCAGTTGTTGCGTTTCCACCATGAAACACTAGCAAAGGCTTTCCTGCTTTATTACCGGTTTCAACCAAATGAGTGTTACCAAATGATGTTTTTACATAAATATCCGAAAAAGGTGTATTTAATTTTAAAAGTTGTTTATCATATAACGCAAGTGACTTTTCTTTCGCTTCCCGTGATTTATATATACCCATTATATTTTCTCATCCAACCTTTGATTTTTGTCATTTCCCGATAAACGCCCGTTTATATCTCTGACAGAATACCACAAGCAGAACCGCATTTCTATCATTTTTCTATTAATTTTCCCAATGGGAAAATTAATACAGGCTTATGAGTATCCATTGCGGGCAACAGGCAAATATTTTATAATCAAGTATATAAATCAGAAATTGCAAAGGAGAACTTTATGAAATCAGGCAATAGAGATGATGGCTGGTTAAACGGAAGACTCTATTTCAACAGAGAAGATAAAAGAGTCGTGATCAGAAGACCGCAAAGCGGGTTTGGTTATACAATGAATTTAGGAAATAAGTGGACATGGATATTTAATATTATTTTTGTCATTATTATAATTATATTAGTCAGTATTCTTTAAAACAACTTCCGCAACAGAGGGTTTATCGTTTTATTCGATAAGAGTTTTGACCCATTCCACCAATGGACTGTCCTTGTGAATATCTATGTATCTCCTGAATAACGCTTTGCTTTCCGATTTTAAAATTCCTGATGTAATTTCCGGCAGACAAAAAGATGATGCAGTGTGAAAATCATGCCAGGATTTCACAGCCCATTTAGCCGCACCATCGGAAGGTGCGTCAAGTGAATAGTATACCTTGCCAACAAATGATGCTATTGAAGCACCCAGACACATCATACATGGTTCTAAATTAGTGAACAATTCCATTTGCCTCTTTTCTTCTGCTTTGATTTTTTTCTGATCCAGTTCCATCAGCGCTTTTAACTCTGCATGAACCAATAATCTACTGTCTTCGCTTTCAGATGTATGACTTTGAGCCACTATTGTATCATTGTGGAATATAATACAGGCTATCGGCAGTTCATTTTTCTCTAATGCCCGCTCTGCCAGATCAATTACAAGTTTCATTTTCTCATTTACAGTCATCGTTTACAGTCCTCACTATCTATAATAGCTTTCATTTCATCAACTATTTGCTGAACACTTTTATTATCTGTATTAATAACATAATCGCCTTCATGCGGCTTTAAATGCAGCCAGAAAAAAGAACATTCATTTGCATCTCCACGCTTTTTATGACGTTCACGCAAAGTTTCCTCTGAGCAGGTCAGAGGAATGCCAATAACAGAATAATCTTTTGCCGTTATATCTTTTAGTATCGCTTCACGAATTGTTTTATCACCATTTCTCAACCTCGGATCATCAACCGAAAACGGATTGACACACCATGCCCAATCGCCATCAAAATAAGCACTATTTTCATAAGAAGTAAAAAGTTTCTGTGTCACCGTTGTTTTCCCCACACACGGAGAGCCTGCTACCATAATCAATTTTTGTTTTGACATCTATATTCCTCCCATCAATCATTTGAAGCTCTGCCACTAAATGGTGTTTACAAAATGCTTCCAATACCTCCATCAAATTCCGGTTTATATCTCTGACAGAATACCACAATCAGAACCGCATTTCTATCATTTTTCTATTAATTTTCCCAAAGGAAGATTCAAAAAATCTAATGCAATTGTCACAGCAGCGCCAAATCAGATATCCGGCGAAGCATAACCTTTAACCTTACAAAATTGTAAGTTACGGCCTGCAAACTGTAAGGCAGATCAATGGTTGCCGCTCTCCCTTTTTGCTATTCTTATTTCAGAACAAAACAAACCAGACAACAATCGAAAAGGAGACATCAGATATGAAAAAAGTATTGATCGCAGCAGCTTCCATAACAGCAATTATCGGCGTACGAATGATCCTTTCATTCACAATAAGCGAGCAGGCCGTAGAAGTGTTTACCAGATTATCCACCGCTTTCCTGTTTTTCTATTTTATCTGCGGATTATCGAAGAACAATTTGAAAGCAGCACAGCATAAGACCAATACACCCCTGCGCAGAAAACCATGACAAAGACGCAGACGCCCGTCATCACCATATAAAGCATATCGTCCCACCGCATTTTTACACTGTCCAGAAGATACATCGTCTGCCAGTTCCTGCTGATCCAGACGGCAAACTGCAGCTCGTTTATTCCTACGATCAGCAGGCAGACGGCGATACCCGAAAGCAGCGCTTTTTTCATTTTGGAAAACTCCTGCTGCAGCTCACTTCTGACTTCATCAGAGAAAATCAGTTCTTTTCTTCTGAAATTTCTGTACGGATTCTGCTTTAAAATAATGTAAAATACAATAGAAAACATCACCAGCACAGACAGGGTCGTAAGAACCGGTTCAACCGCCAGTTCATAAAAGCCCGGCTCTGTCGAAGAAAAGGATGCACTGTTACAGCCCGCGATCAGTCCGCAGGCCGCTCCGATCAGCAGAAATTTCTTTTTATAATAGAGCAGAAACCCGTTTGCCGCCTCCTGTGAGAGACCGTGTGTCTTTCTCATCTGATACAGTTTTTCTCCAAATGTCATTTTGTCTCTTCTCCCTTCACTCCGATGATTATTTTCCCCGCGGTTCCTGTTTATCATAGCACAGCGCCCTTGTATCTCCAGCATTTTTCTGTGGCAATTTCGCAATTCCAGCTTGCACTTACCTCTCCAATAGTCAAAAAAGACTACCGGAACACGCTCCGATAGTCCATACCTATAACCTATAACCTATAACCTCTCACTTATCCTTATTTATACCACAATCTGATTCCTTCCGCTGTTTTTTCCCCGATACAGCTTCTCGTCCGCGTCCCGTACTATGTGCTCGATTTTCCCGCCGTTTCCTTCCGCAAGACCAAAGGTCATTGTAATGTTTAATTCCACATCCCCATATACAATGGGTTTTGAGCGGATCGCCTCCAGCAGCTCCTGCATAAAGGAAGCGGCCCTGTCCAGATGGATGCCGTTGTACACAAGCAGCATTTCCTCGCCGCCCCATCTGGCGACAAAACCGTGCCCGCGCATATGCTCCTTCATCCGTGCGGAAAGTTCTGTGAGCGCCACATCGCCGCATTCATGTCCGTATGTATCATTGACATTCTTAAAATGATCCACGTCACCGATTGCGACACAGAAAGGCGTCCCGTGTTTCGCGTAATCTTCACAGACATGTTTGAGAATTTTTTCTCCACTCCTTCGGTTGTATAAACCGGTCAGAAGATCCTGCTCCACCAGCTTTTGCAAAGACTGCTGCATCTTAATCAGATACCGGCTCATCTCCCCCAGCTCGTCCTTACGCTCCAAAACCTCCTGATCAAATTCCTCATGGAGTTCTCCCCGCTCAATGCCAACGAGAAACAGTTCCATTTTCCGGATGGCGTTCACCAGTCTGCCTGAAAACCGGATAGTCACAAAACAGGCAATCAGCATCGTAAGCAGTCCGAAAAGAATGATCGGACTGAGAGAACTTCTCAAAAGCCCCTCCACTTCCGCGGAAGGCTTTCCGACGAAAATCATGCCGATGCATAATCCCTTCGCGTCAAAAAGCGGTTCATAGTAGGAAAAATACCGGACGCCCTCTACCATGGTGCTGGAATAAAACTGTGCATGTCCGCCATACAGCACGTCGTCAACAACCGTTTCATTTGCTATGGTTCCGGTCACTCTTTCTCCGTTTCCCTTTCTGATCGTGGTAGAGACACGGGTATTCCGGCAAAAAATCGTAATATCAATGCCTGTCCTTTCTTTGATGGAATCGGGAATCTCAAAATCTCCGTTCAGCAGATGATCTCCCTTCCACAACAAAACCCCGCCATCCTTTACTTCCGTATGATAGTCTCCTTCATATAACTTGTCATACAGAGTGACAACCGTATGGCTCAGGTCCACAAGACCGTTTTTCGTCTCTATCCTCATGGAAGCAGCAAACCGCATAGCGCTGAATGTGGTAATCACTATGGTAAGCAGGATAATAGGCAGTACATTCATTTTAAACAGGACACGGAAAAAACCGCTCCCCTTTAACTGTTTCATCTTAATCTCCATTCCTCTCCAATCCAAAGCAGATAACGCAGGTATGTCAAAAACACACGAAACCATCATAGCACAAATTACTCTCTAAAACCAGCCGCATTCACATCTTTGCCTGTTTATGGTATAGATTGTATCATATCTTACCCTGTCACAGGTCACAGTTTCATAAGCAGACTCGAAATGCTCCGCATTTCTCGTTCACGTTGCTCGTCATAAATCGGCACTAACAGTCTTACATGCAAGCATGTATCCTGTCTGTGCCGCTTTCTGACTCTGCTTATGCGCGCAAAAAACAGCGGCGCCGCTGCACGGACACCGCTGTTTTCCTGTCATCCTGAATTTATGCGTGATACTTAAATCTGTCAACCAGTTCTTTGAGCAGATCCGCCTGCGACGACAGTTCCTGCGACGCAGCCGCGCTCTCCTCGGAGGTAGCAGAGTTGGACTCCACAACCTGCGCAATCTGATTGACGCCCTCTGTGATCTGCGCCGTGGCGTCTGCCTGCTCTTCGGACGCTATCGCAATCTGGTCAATCGCCTCGCCCACCGTCTTTGCGTTCTCAACCACAAGCAGAAGGGAATCCGCCGTGGAATTGGCCAGCTTTGTTCCATCCTCCACTGCCTGAATCGCATTCTGGATCAACTGCTTTGTATTCTTCGCCGCTTCGCTGCTCTGCTCGGAAAGCGTTCCGACCTGCGTGGCAACTACCGCAAAGCCCTTTCCTGCCTCTCCGGCTCTCGCCGCCTCAATGGACGCGTTCAGCGCAAGAAGGTTCGTCTGGGATGCAATTTCTTCAATACTGCTGATGATCTCAGCGATCTTATCGGATGCCTCCCTGATTCTTTCCATGGCTTCCATGCTCTGTTTCATCTGGGCGTTGCTCTCGCTGACCTGATCATTCATACCTGTCACCACTTTTTTGGCTTTCGCCGCATGTTCGGCATTGGTATGAATCTTTTCCGATATATCGGTCATTGTCGCCGTCAGCTCCTCAATCGCGCTCGCCTGATCCGTTGCGCCTTCCGCCAGAAGCTGGGATGCGCCTGCCAGATCCGTTGCGCCTTTTCTAACGCTTTCCGCATTGGTATCAATCTCCCCGAGCGCAGCGCTGAGTGACCCGACAATGTCACGGAAGGAATCGCTGATTTGGGCAAAGTCGCCTTTATAGCTCTCTTCCACATCAATCATAAAGTTGCCGTCCGCCAACTCCGCCAGATCGCTGCTGATGCCTGTGATGATGGTATTCAGGTCTCGAATCGTTTCAGCCAGACAATCCAGCAGAATTTTCGTTTCATCGTTTTCCGTCGGCTCAGGTACTTCCGAATGGATATCTCCCTCTGCCAGGAGCCTGAGTCTGTCCACCGTTCTGCCAAGAGGCGCTGCAACCGCTTTACCCATTTTCACACCGACCTTAATCCCATACACCGTAAATGCCACTACCAATATAATCGTGACCACGAGCGAAATATAGAACATCTTTAAAAATTCATTTCGCACCGCCGCTACGCCGATACTCCAGCCGTCCGTCTCGGGAACGGGAGAGTAGGCAACCACTTTCGTCTTGCCGTTATACCTGTATGTACCCGTACCGTTTGCACCCGAGACCATTTTTTTACAGATCGCGCTGTATTTCTTCAATCCGGGATTCGTATCGCCAAGCGCAACGCTGTCCTCCACGCCCACCAGCTCGGAATTTACGTCCGCAATTGTAATGCCGTTCTTGTCCAGCATAAAAGCGGTTCCGCCCTTTCCGACCTGTATGGAACGCATAATATCATTCAAAAATTCACCATTTGGCACATAAGCAACCACGCCGACCGGCGTTGTCCCCGGCACACCGCCTTCCCACAGCGGCGCCGCTACCACATAGGATACCTTGCCAGTCACTTCGCTGTACGCCGGCGTTGAAACACAGGTATTTCCTTTTATGCCTTCCTTAAAATATATTCTGTCCGAAAGATCCGCTCCCGTAATCAGGTCGATACCGTTTCCGTCAAGCAGATACGCGCCGTCCATATCATGATCTTTCACCCTCTGGTTTAAAATAGCCGCTTTTTCCTCCGGCGCTTTCTCCGGATCTGCGAGCCGCGCAATGCTCCCTGTCTCATAGGCAATCGCAATAAACTCATTTAACGAAGCGGAAACATAATCCGCCGCCACATCGGACGTGTTATTGATCGTCTCAGATACCGCACTGATGGAAGACAGATAACTCAAAACCGATGTCATCGCTCCCAATACAATGCAGCAGATCATGATAACTCTGCCGAAACGTTTCGAAATCTTCTCACCGATGCCGATAAAACGCCCTTCATTTTTGTCCCTTTTCCCTCGCGAAGCTCTCTCCGCACTGTCCTCCTTTTTTCTTTCCATGGCATTTCCCCCGTTCACATGTTGGATTAATAAGATAGATAAACAGACCAAAATAGAACAAAATCGAATAGATAACTGTAAGAAAAGACTAGCAGAAAACGATTCGGCAATAAACCAGTATATTCATCTAAGTTATTAAGAATAATAGTTACTTTTATATTATACCACACCATGTTGCATTTTTTACACTTAATTTACATTTGATTTATATTTTTTTTATAAATATGATCACTTCCTGCTTCCGAGATTGCTGTGACGTTTGTTCGTGCTCCCTCTCATATAATTTCCCAGATTTGTCAGGCATAGCAACGTGCCCGACAGGAAAGCGCCGGGAATCAGCAGCATCCACCACGCGCGGGAAAGAAGCGCATTTTCAGACAGGGAAAGCATACTGCCCCAGGAAACGGCTTCCACCGGAAGGCCCAGCCCCAGAAAACTCAGAGTAGATTCCGCAACAATCGCATTTCTCACATTCATGACTGCCATAAACAGGAGGGACGGGAAAAAATTGGGCGCAAGATGCCGGAACAGTACATGAAAAAAACCGCCGCCAAGGCACCTTGCCGCCAGCACATAGTCTGCATTTTTAAGCTGCATAACTTCCGTCCGCACCACCTTTGCCATAGCCATCCAGCCCGTCAGACCGATCACGACAGACAGACTATACACACTTGCCCTGCCAAACACCGCCTGCAGAAAAACCGTGAGCAAAAGCCCCGGAACGCTTAAAATCAGATCGGTCAGTCTCATCAGAACCCCGTCCGCCCGCGCGGGCGCGCAGCCGCTTATGCTCCCCACAAGAACCGCCAGAGCGACAGACAGCAGGGTTGCCAGAAAACCGATTGTGAGAGAAATTCTGCCGCCGTACCAGATCATGGAAAAAATATCCCGTCCCATCGAATCCGTCCCGAAAAGAAATTCTTTTCCCGGCGCCTCGTTACAGTGGGCCAGATCCATGAAAAGCGGATCCTTTGTCATAACCGGACCGCACACCAGACATAAAACGACTACCATAGTCAATACAACCAGTGAAAGAACCGGAAATCTCTTTTTCACCAACTTTTCACCTCCCCGCCGTCCGCTCCGCCATGCCGCCGCATTCTGGGATCGATCCGTCCGCCGATGCTCCCTGCGAGCAGATTACAGAAAATAACAAGCGTCCCCGTAAGCAGACTCACAACCATCAGCAGATTGTAGTCCTGATATCTGGCGCTCTCATAGGCAAGGGTACCGATTCCCGGATAGGAAAACACGGTTTCCACCACATACGTGCCGCCAAGGATATGCGGCAGGGCCACAGCCATCATGCTCAGATAGGAGGGCATCGCCCCACGCAGGCAATGTCTGTATAATACCTGTCTGCCGCCAAGCCCCTTCATTCTGGCCAGCAGCACATAGTCCGCCCGCACCTCTTCAAGCAGTCTGTTGCGGACCTGGAAGGCATAGTACCACAGATGCCCCAATACCACCACGGCAAGGGGCAGAACCAGATGCACCGCACGATCCGCCGCATCCCCCTCTTTCCCCACGGAATAGGCCCCGGATCCCGGCAGCCAGCCGAGCCATACCGCAAATACCAGAAGCAGAAGCAGGGACAGCCAGAATTCAGGTATACAGCTTGTGACAGTGCCGATGGCGCAGATGATCCGATCAGCCGCCCTGTCTTCTCTCCACGCACAAAAAAGCCCCAGAAAGAGCGCCAGCACAAAGGTCAGCCCAAAACCGAGCCCGCCCAGAAGAAGGGTATTTCCGAGCCTTGCGGCTATCACTTCTTTCACATCCCGCTTATACTGATAGGAAATGCCGAAGTCGCCGCGAACCGCTCCCCGCAGCCAGCGTCCATACTGTGTGACAAGCGGCTCGTGCAGCCCAAGCCGCTCCCTTGCCTCCTCCTGCTGCGCTGCGCTCATTTTCTCCACCCGCTCCCCGTAAAAGGCGTACAGGGGATCGCCCGGCGCCAGTCTGGAGACGGTAAATACGAGAACGGACAGGAGAAACACGCTTAAGGCAAATTTCCCCACGTTATGTAAGATTGTGACTATGTATAATTTCTTCAAGCACTTCCTCCACATCTCCGATGAGAAACAGCTCCCCGCCTCTCATCAGCGCCACACGATCACCCACTGCCGCCACACCGGGATTATGCGTGACCAGTACAATGGACATGCCCATCCTCTTACGCAGCTTAAGAAACAATTCTAATATCTGTGCCTGCACCGTCACATCCAGCGCCGTGGTCGCTTCGTCCGCAAACAAAACGGCCGGCTCCGCCGCCAGTGCAATGGCAATCACGCACCGCTGCGCCATGCCGCCGGAAAGTTGAAACGGGTACTGCCTGATCCGGTCTTTTGAAGGATTCAGACCAGTCAGTTCCATCAGCGCAGCCACCCTTTGTCTCCGCTCTCTGCCGGAGAGTTCCGGACGCCGCAGACGCACCGCCTCGCCGATCTGTTCTCCCACAGTCATGCACGGATTCAGGGCTGTCATGGGATTCTGAAATACCATGGAAAAGAAACTGCCCCGCAGCTTTTGCATCTGCTTTTCCGAATATCCGGTGATCTCCTCTCCCCGGATAGAAATATTTCCCGTCTTGATTCTTGCGATGTCCGGCAAAAGTTTCAGGATACTTTTACACAGCACGCTCTTGCCGCATCCCGTCTCCCCCATAACCGCCAGTATTTCCCCTTCCCGCAGGGAAAAGCTGACCCGCTTCAAGGCCTCTGTCTCTCCTTCCGGTCTGTAAAAGCTGACAGACAGGTCTTTTACGGTAAGCACATCCATCCAAACGTTCCTCCGCTAACATACAGAGAATGTCACTGTTTTAAAATTCTCTTAAGTAAGACACAGCGCTTCTTACTTTGTCCACTCCGCAATATTCCAGAATATGCCCACGCCGTGATGTCCCATCACCGTATCGGGAGAAATCCCCTGAATCGAAGCGTCGGCCACATAATCGGCGTCAATATAACAGATAAAAGCATAGGCCGGATCCTTCGCCAGCTCCTCCTGAAACCGCGCGTAGCTTTCAGCGCGCACCTGCGGATCGTCAGAGCTGCGCGCCTGCTCCAGATACCGGTCCACCGCTGCATTGGAGTAGCCGCTGTAATTTGCGCCCTTTCCCGTGCCAAATACTTTATAAGTATGGTCGTCCGCGTCAAAGGGGCTTCCCCAGCCGATCAGGTATGCCATCTGACTGTTCCAGTCAACCCGCGTCGGAATCTCCACCGTGCAGTCTATCCCTGCCGCCCTTATCTGTTGAGCCGCGGCCTGCGCCATATCCGCCCGCACCTGATCGCCTGCGCCCACGCTGATCACAAAGGAAAGCGGCTTTCCGTCTCTCGTATAAATCCCGTCTTCCCCTTTGACGCATCCCGCAGACTCCAGAATTTCCGCCGCTTTTTCCGGGTTATAGTCATAGCGCTCCACATTCTCATTGTTGTAAATATTGCGCTGTAGCGGCCCGTAGGCGGGCATTCCCTGTCCCAGCAGCACTGTGTCCACAATAGCCTGCCTGTCTATCGCATAGCAGATGGCGGGAATGATATCCCAGTTTTCCTGCCAGTAGGCGTTGTTAAAATTAAAGAGAATCCCTCTGTAATCGGATGTCAGCATATGATAACAGATATATTTCTCCTGTGATGCAAAAGACTGCGCCGCTTTTGGCGGAAGCAGCGCCAGATCCAGTTCGCCCGCCGCCATCTGGAGCGTCTTTGCGTTGTCGTCGTTTACAATCTTAAAAATCACTCTGTCGATGTGAGGCGTTCCGCGAAAATAGGATTCGTTTTTTGTCATGATAATCGCCTGCCCCACGTCCCAGCTCTCCAGCTTATACGGTCCTGTCCCCACAGGCGCGCGAAAAAAATCCGAGGTTTGCATATCCTCCCCCGCAAGCAGATGCGCCGGAAGCACCGCCATGGTCATATAGTCCAGAAAAGCCACGTTCGGCGCAGACAGCCGGAAGGAAACCGTGTAGTCGTCCACCGCCATAATCTCCTCCACATCCTCATAGTTGGGCGCGTTCTCGGAAGCGTTTTCCGGATCCATGATTGCCTCAATTGTGAACTTCACGTCCTTTGACGTAAAAGGCACGCCGTCATGCCATGTCACCCCCTCCTCCAGATGGAAGGTGTAAGTGCAGGCTGCCTCGTCAAACTCCCAGCTCTTTGCCAATCCGGGCACCACCTCATTTTTTCCATTGTGTGCGGTCAGCCCGTCAAAGAGCAGCAGATTAATCTCCCCGTGCTCATCCATAGCCGGATTGATGCGGGTGTAGTCGCCGCTGCCGTAGACTAAGGTAACCGGCTCCGCCTGCGCATCGTCAGTCCGCCCGCCTGCGGTCTGTTCCGTGTCCGTCTGCCCGTTTTCTGCCCCGGACGCACCGCCTCCCCCGCAGGCTGTCAATACGCATAAGCCCGTAAGCAGTACCGCAAACAGCCGCATATTTTTATATTTCTTCTTTTGCGCTACGGTTTTTAATCTGAATTGTCGTTTCATATTGTATTGTTCCGTTTCCTTGTTTTCACTTTTCAAAATGGTGTTTCCCTTCCTTACATTCCCCGCAGGAAATCCGCCACTTCCCTGAGCGACATCCCCCGCTCTCTGGCGATCCGCGCCAGATCCTCGTACTCATATTTTTCTCTCGTCACGCCGCAGCCCTCTGAGACTTTTTTGCGCACTTCCCCGTAAGGCGTCCGCACCCTCTGTATCGAGCGGGCAAGCGTATACCTTCTGGAAATGCTTTCCCGGATGCCGATGGTCGTCGTATGTCTGAAAATCAGCTCCACCATCTTATCCTTCATGGACTCCGCGCACATCACATGCAGCACCGTGCCCGGCCGTGACTTCTTCATTCCCGCCGCCACGGTATAGACCTCCAGCGCACCCGACTCCAGAAGCGTCTCCGACGCAAAGCCGATGGCCTCCGCCGTCATATCGTCCACATTGCAGATAAGCTCCGCCACCGTGTCGCCCGTCCCTTCCGTCTCACCGAGCAACGCGCGCACACAGTTTGCCGCCGGAAAATCTTTCTTTCCCATGCCGTAGCCGATTGCAGCCGTCCGCATAACCGGCATGGATCCGAAACGGCTGGCAAAATACTTCAAAAGCGCCGCCCCGGTCGGCGTGCAGAGTTCTCCCCGGATCTCCCCGCCGTAAATCGGCACATCCCTCAAAATATAAGCTGTGGCAGGCGCAGGCACGGGTAAAATTCCGTGAGCGCATTTCACCTGTCCGCTGCCCACATGCACGGGCGACACAATCACCTGATCCGGCGCCAGTCTGTCCATCAGCACACAGACCGCCGTGATATCCGCCACAGCGTCCATGGTTCCCACCTCGTGAAAATGAATCTCGTCTGCCGGTACACCGTGCACATGGCTCTCCGCCTCCGCAATCATCCCGAACACCGCGAGAATGTCTTTCCGTATCCGCTCAGACAGAGGAAGGCCGCTCACGATATGCCCGATCTCATGCATACCGCTGTGATGATGCTCATGTCCGTGCCCGACTCCAACGCTGTGCTCATGTTCGTGGGTATGGTCGGCTCCGTGCGTGTGCCCATGCCCGCCGTCATGCATCTCCTCCGACTCTTCCGCCCCGTGTACCCGCACGGAAACGTGAGTGCCGCCGATGCCGCACTTCTGCGCTTTCTCACACACCATTTCCACACCCGGAATCCCAAGCGCGTTCAGCTCCTCCATGACCTTCTCCCCATCCGGCAGAAGCTCCAAAAGGGCCGCAGTCAGCATATCCCCCGCCGCCCCCATACCGCAGTCTAAATATAATGTTTTCATAAATTTCCCTCCCGATTTTTCAAAGAATGCCTGCGTTTGGCATTCTCCAGTGTGAAACTCAGAACTTCCCGGCGTCTCCTCCTATAATGAGACGTCATTAGAAGTCTTTTTCACACGGTTGATCATACTGGCCAGATACCCTGCCCCAAACCCATTGTCTATATTTACCACCGACACCCCGCTGGCGCAGGAATTGAGCATGGACAAAAGAGCCGACACCCCGTGCATGGACGCGCCGTACCCTACACTGGTAGGCACCGCGATCACGGGACAGTCCGCAAGCCCCCCGATCACGCTGGCAAGCGCCCCCTCCATGCCCGCAATTGCGATAATCACCGACGCGTCCATGATCTCGTCCAGATGGGACAAAAGCCGGTGAAGTCCCGCCACACCCACATCATAGAGCCGCACGACTTCATTGCCGTGCACCTGCGCGGTAAGCGCCGCCTCCTCCGCCACCGGAATATCCGATGTACCTCCTGTGGCGACCACAATCTTTCCGATTCCGGACGGCTCTGGCATCCTGCCGACTACGCCGATCCGCGCCTGTTCATGGTAGGTCAGTTCGTGACATTTGGCCACCTTCTTTGCTTTCTTCCTGGAAAGCCTTGTAATCAGAATGGTCTTCTGTCCGTTTTTTATCATATTGTCAATAATGCCAACGATCTGCGACGCCTCTTTTCCCGCGCCGAAAATCACCTCCGGCGCGCCCTGTCTGACCCCCCTGTGGTGATCCACTTTCGCGTACCCGATATCCTCAAAAGGCTTCTTTTTGATCGAAAGAAGCGCCTCCTCCACAGAAACCTCACCGTCCCGCACCTGTTCCAGTATTTTTCGGTAATCGCTCATATTCTCGCCTCCATATCCAGCAAAACCGCCGGATAATATTGTTTCAGTTCCTTTACGATCTCCTCCCGTTTTTCAACTGCCCGCGCAATAAGGGCGTCCGGAAACTGCAATCTGGCCGCCCCGCCAAAACACCTTACCCGGAAATCCGTAAACCCAAGTGAAAAGAGAAAGTCCTCAGCCGCCTCCGTACACCTGAGTTTTTCCGCCGTGATCTCTTCTCCCGCCGGTATTCTGGTCGCCAGACAGGCATAAGCCGGTTTCTCCCATGTAAAAAGTCCTGCCGCCTCAGACAACCTGCGAATCTCCCCTTTTGTGAGTCCGCATTCCCTGAGCGGCGAGCGCACGGACAACTCCCGCAGCGCACGCATACCGGGACGGTCTCCCTCCTCGTCAGAGGCGTTCGTGCCGTCCAGCAGCAGCTCATAACCGTCCGCTGCCGCCGCTTTTGCAATTTTATTAAAAATCAGTTTCTTGCAATGGTAGCATCGGTCGGCCGGATTTTCCCTGATCGTCTGGTCTGCCAGCACATCCGCCTTTAAAATCGTCAGGCCGGCGTCCAGCTTCCCGCAAAGGCGCTTCGCGTCCTCCAGCTCAAACTGCGGCTGAAAAGCGCTCTTCACATAGTATGCCCGCACATCCGCCCCCGCCGCCTTCGCCGCGTAAAGCAGATACGCCGAATCCACGCCGCCTGAAAAGGCTAATGCGGCTTTGCTGTTTTCCCTAAAAAATTCCGACAGATTCATTTTAAACTCCTCCTGCGCATAAGCAGACTCGTAATGCTCCGCATTCCGAGTTCGCGTTGCTCGTCATAAGCCTTCCGATGTCTGCACTCATGCAAGCATGGTGCAGACACCGTCAGGCTTCTGACTCTGCTTATGCGCGCAAAAAAAGGTACACCACTCCCGTTGGGAATCGTATACCTTCCTGTGTATACATTTTGCAGGCTTCGTGCCGGCTTTTGCCTATTTTATCTTATATGCGGTGAAAAAGTCAATCCCTTATCCTGTCTTTTTGCGATATTGCCTTTTGGATCGCATTGAGCACACGCTTTTTATCGGCGCTCCACATCGGCGCCACAAGCGTGCGTTTGTCTCCGTCTCCTGTCATACGGTGGATGACCATGTTTTCTGGAAGCAGGGCGATACATTCCGCGACCAGCTCCACATAGCTTTCAAACGCAAGCGTCTCAAACTTTCCTTCCAGATAATCCTTTTCAAGGTCTGTCCCTCTGATCACATGCAAAAGCTGCAGCTTTATGCCGTCTGCACGGCTTTTCCCCACGTAAGACACCGTGTCAAGCATATCCTGTCTCGTCTCGCCCGGCAGTCCGAGCATCACATGCACGATCACTTCGATCCCTGTCGCTTTCAGCCTGTTTACGGCATCGTCATACACGGAGAGGGAATAGCCCCGGCGAATGTATTCCGCTGTCTGGGGATGTATGGTCTGCAGCCCCAGCTCCACCCAGACCGGTTTGATCTTATTGCACTCACATAGCAGATCCAGCACCTCGTCCGGAAGGCAGTCGGGGCGCGTTGCGATGGACAGCACCGCTATATCCCTGTGGCTTATCGCCTCCATATACAGGGCACGCAGCTTTTCGACAGGTGCATAAGTATTGGTAAATGCCTGAAAATACGCGATGTATCTGCCGTCCTTTATCTTTCCCGCCACTCTCTCCTTACCCTTTTCGATCTGCCGGGTAATACTCATGGCGCGATCCCCGGCAAACTCTCCCGAGCCTGCCCCGGAGCAGAAAATGCATCCGCGGGTGTCTGTCGTGCCGTCCCGGTTCGGGCAGGTAAACCCGCCGTCCAAGGCTATTTTGTACAGCTTTTGACCAAAGACATCATGTACATATTGATTTAGTGTGTATATTTTCATAGGAATCAGCGTCCGCCCGTTTCGTCTGCGCCGCTTACACAATCCGCCTCACCGTGATAATACTGCGGTAAGTCGCCGAAGTAATCTTAATCCCCGTCCGCTCCGTGCTGGCGTGCACGATCTGTCCGTTTCCAATATAAATACCCACATGGCCGCCGTAATAAATCACATCGCCCGGTCTGGCATCGGAGTAGGACACCCCTTTGCCCACGGTCGACTGCGAGTAAGAACTTCTGGGAAGGTTAATTCCGAAATTCTTGTAAACCGACATCACGAAACCGGAACAGTCCGCCCCGTTGGTCAGGCTGGTACCGCCCGCCACATAAGGATTACCGATAAACTTACAGGCATAATTCGCAATATCCTGCCCCTTTCCGCCACCGGAAGATGTGGGTTTCGGTGTCTCCTCCTTTTTGGGCTTCTCTTCCGCATCGGAATCGCCGCCCTCCTGCGCCAGAAGAGCTTCCTGCTCTTTCTTTCGCCGCTCTTCCTCTTCCTTTTTCTTTCGCTCCTCTTCCTCCCGGCGCTTGCGCTCTTCCTCTTCCAGCTTTTTGATTTGTGCCGTCTCCTGCTTGATCCGCGCCGTGTAGGTGGCTGCTTCCTGCTTCGCCTTTGTAAGCATTGCGCCATAATTCTCGTACTCTGTCCGTTTCTGGGCAAGCAGCTCCTCCATATAAGCCTGCCCCTCCTGCAGCTCGATTTTGGATGTCACAAGCTCCGACTTATCCTCCTCCAGCGTATCCCAAAGCTCCTGCACGCGCTTTACCGTATCCTCATATTCAGCGAGAAGTTTTCTGTCGTAATCGTAAAGCTCTTCCACATACTTCGCCTTGTTCACCATGTCGCCCATGCTGCCCGCGCCGAAAAACATGTGCAGGTAAGAGGAATCCCCCTTCTCATACATGAACTGGATACGGATTTTCATGGAGGCGTACTGCTCATCCTTCTCCGCCACCGCCGCGTCGTAATCCACCTGTGTCGCGGCAATCTCTTCCTCTTTGTCCGCGATGGCTTCTTCGATCAGATTGATGTCGGTAATCAGATTCACCAGCTCCGCGTCGATCTCCTCAATCTCCTCTTCCACGCCCTCCTGCGCTTCCTGCGCTTCATCCGCCTGCTTCTGGGCGTCCTTTAGCTGGGACTGATCCTTTTTCACTTTATCGCGGAGTTCGGAAATAGTGGTAGCCGATATCGGATCTACCACTGACAGACACAATATGAAAGATAAAATGACGTACAACCGTCTCTTGTACTTTTTCATCGCTCCGCCCTATTTCTGTCGTTTCGCAAATCAGTGCGGAGAATGCCGATTTTGAGGCATTCTCCTGTGTGAGACTTAGAACTTCCAAGTCAGCTATGCTGACTTTGCGAATACAGCCTATGCTGTGAGTGGCTAGAAGTTCTTTTCACTCTGTTATAGTTCGCAGTTATTGACCGTTCTGGGGAACGGAATCACGTCGCGGATGTTGCCCATGCCGGTCAGGTACATCACGCAGCGCTCAAAGCCAAGCCCGAAGCCCGCATGTCTGGCCGATCCGTACTTGCGCAGATCCAGATAAAACTGGTAGTCTTCTTTATTCAGCCCAAGCTCCTCCATCCTGCCTTCCAGAAGCGCCAGGTCATCCTCTCTCTGGCTGCCGCCGATGATTTCACCGATTCCCGGCACGAGACAGTCCATGGCCGCAACCGTCTTGCCGTCCTCATTTAATTTCATATAAAAAGCTTTAATCTCCTTCGGATAATCCGTCACAAACACAGGACGTTTAAACTCCTGCTCAGTCAAAAACCGCTCGTGCTCGGTCTGCAAATCACAGCCCCACTCCACCTTGTACTCGAAGCTGTCATTATGCTTTTTCAATATCTCTATGGCTTCCGTGTAGGTCACATGGGCAAAGTCAGAGTTTAACACATGGTTCAGCCGTTCAATCAGCCCCTTGTCCACAAACTGGTTAAAGAAGGTCATCTCCTCCGGCGCGTTCTCCAGCACATACCTGATCACATGCTTTAACATCGCCTCCGCCACCATCATATCGTCCGTCAGATCCGCAAACGCCATCTCCGGCTCGATCATCCAAAACTCCGCCGCATGTCTGGTGGTATTGGAATTTTCCGCCCGGAAGGTAGGCCCGAAGGTGTATACGTTCTTAAACGCAAACGCATACGTCTCCACGTTTAGCTGTCCGCTCACCGTCAGGTTGGTTGGTTTGCCGAAGAAATCCGGACTGTAGTCCACTTCCCCGTCCGCCGTCACTGGCAGATTTTTCAAATCCATGGTCGTCACCTGGAACATTTCGCCCGCGCCCTCGCAGTCGCTTCCTGTTATGATCGGCGTGTGCACATAGACGAAGCCTCTCTCCTGAAAGAAGGTGTGAATCGCGTAGGCGATCAGGGAGCGCACGCGAAACACCGCCTGAAACGTATTCGTTCTCGGACGCAGATGGGAAATGGTGCGCAGATACTCGAAGCTGTGCCGCTTTTTCTGCAACGGATAATCCGCCGTGGAAAGTCCCTCCACGATAATCTCCTCCGCCTGCATTTCAAATTTCTGTTTCGCCTGCGGCGTCGCCACGATTCTGCCTCTGGCCACAATGGCGGAACCCACGTTCAGTTTGGAAATCGCCTCAAAATTCTCAAGCCTGTCCGCATATACAATCTGCAGCGGCTCAAAAAAGGTGCCGTCATTGGCCACGATAAAGCCGAAAGTCCTGGAGTCGCGGATGCTTCTCACCCAGCCGCCTACCGTTACTTCCTTATCAATATACGCCTCGCTGTTGCGGTACAAATCTTTGATATCCGTTAAGTCCATTTTACATTACCCCCTCATATGATTTCTTATATCAGTCCGCGATTGCCGCCGTTTCCTGAATATTTCCGTTTTCCTTCAAAAATGCCACCACTTTTTTACGCATCAGGTCTTCCCGCAGCGCTTCCACATCCACACTCTTTTTCAGCTCCTCCTCGGAGGCGTAGCCGTATATTGTCATCAGCGCGGAAATTTCTCCGGAAACCTCCTCCTGCGTAGGCACAAGCCCTTCTTTGTCCGCAATGGCCTGATACATAATATACTGCCTGGTCATCCGCACTCCCTCCTCCGCGAAAGCCGCCCGGTATCCCGTCTCGTCAAGCCCCTGATAGAGCTGCATATACTGCGCCAGCGTCATCCCCATAGAAGCAGCTCTGGCATTCATATTGTTTTCTATGCTCATGGTAAAACGCTTTACCATCTCCTCCGGCAGCTCCTGAAAAGTGCTGTTTTCCATAATGGTTGACGCTATGGCGATCTCAACCTCATTGTCATACGTGCTCTTTAGCGACTGGTCATAGAGATTATACACCCAGTCGTTCAGCTCCTGCACCGACTGCGCGCCGCCGGTGTTATAGCCCTCCCCGCCAAGCTGCTTTACCAGCTCGTCCGTAAGCTCCGGCGCCTTGTTCTCGCTGATGCTGTTTACGGTCACCTCAAACACCACGTCCTCTCCCGCCAGATCGGGATTGGTATACGGGTCGGGAAAGGTCAGATTCAGGCTGCGCGTCTCACCGATATCCGCACCGATCAGTCCCTCCTCGAAGCCTTCTATAAACTGCCCAGAACCGATTGTCAGGTCAAAGTCTGTCCCCGTGCCGCCGTCGAAAGCTGTGCCGTCATGATATCCCACGAAGTCAATGTTTGCCACATCTCCCTCCTGCACCGCCCTGCCCGTAACCGGCGCCTTTTCCGCCTTCGGCTCGAGATAGTTATCGTAAATATAACTCTCCACCGCACCCTCGGGCACTTCCATCTTCGTCACGGTGGCATCAATGCCCGTATATGTGCCAAGCGTCACATATTTCTCCGCTTTAATGTCCTTTAAATATTCCTTACTGCCGCAGGCAGTCAGAAAAAGCGATGAGGCAACCACCGCTGCTAAAACACAGATTTTTCTTTTCATATCTCCTCAATTCCTCTTTTCCTAAATCATCCCAATCATAAATTCAACTTTTATCTTACCACAGCCGTCCTTCATTTGTCTATATCCGGCCTTCTCAATTTCACGGGCGCCCCGCCGCGCCTGCGGCTTCACTGCCACGTCTGATGTACACAAAATGCTCCAAAGTCGCATTTTGGCGCTTGCACAACTCGAAAAATCGCATACAGAGTGATTTTCCCCGCGGAATCGTGTCAGGCTGAATTGTTACCAAAATACTCTCAAAGCGTATATTGACGCTTGCGCAACACACGGATCAATGTTAAAATATTTTTTGTACATATTTTGAGAACGGAGGCATTCCCATGAGCACGTTTACCATTGTTTTACTGGTGATCCTGGCAGTTTTGCTGATCGCCGTAGTCGTATTATATTTCTTAGGAAAGAAGGCCCAGAAACGGCAGGCCGAACAGCAGGAGCAGATCGATGCGATGAAGCAGACCGTATCTATGCTCATCATTGATAAAAAGCGAATGAAGCTGAAAGACGCGGGGCTGCCCCCTGTCATATTGGAACAGACGCCCAAACTCCTGCGCGGCTCCAAACTCCCTGTGGTGAAAGCCAAGGTGGGACCGCAGATCATGACGCTTATCTGTGAAGAGAAAATTTTTGACAACGTTCCCGTTAAGAAGGAAGTAAAAGCCGTTGTCAGCGGTATTTACATCACGGATGTAAAGGGTCTGCACGGCAAGGCGCCGGTTGTGGAGCCGAAAAAGAAAAGCAAATTCAAACAGCTCATTGAAAAGGCACAGGAAAAAGCAGGGGCTAAACCCATCAGATGATCTATACGGCAGTTTTACGAAAGCAGCGTAAAACTGCCGTTTTCTTTGGAGCGGATATCAATTTTAATGTGGCAGTCCGAGAGGAACTCATAATTGATGTCCAGCGCGTAATCCACATCCACCACGATATTATCTTCCTTTTCCTCAATCGTTATCCGTTTCGTGTCAATCCCCACCAGAATCTGTCCGAAAGGCGTATTGTAATTTGACAGGTTCTTTTTGTTTTCCTGAAAAATCATATGTACATTTACAAGCCCGTGGCGCGTCAGCTCCACCATTTGGCCGCCAAACTTAAGACGGTTCTTTGTCGCACGGTCAAACCCTTCCGTGATCTCCTCATAAACAACATAGTGTCTGTCATTCTTCTTATAATAATCGCCCACAGTGACCGTCTCGATCTTATCGGCGTTTTCCTCCCGCTGATCAAATTGCAGTCCCTGCAATGTCAGTAGCACTTCTTTTGTCATATTTCACTCCATTTCTGCGCATTTTTTGCGCATAAATTTAAAATTCTTCGATGCGGATTACCTTTGCCGACAAAATACCGTAAGGCAGAATGGAGTTGGCAAACCGTTTAAATTTATCGGCTGCGTCGCTGACGAAAAAGCGGTACAGCTCCGTTCCAAGCCCCGGCCTGTGTCCGCTCTCCAGACCGTGCTGCATAAGAAGCGCTTTCAGTTCCCTCGCCGTCTCATATGCCGGGTTGACCAGGGTCACACCTTCCCCCATGATTTTTCCCACCGTGGAGCGCAGCATCGGGTAATGCGTGCATCCCAGAATCAAGGTGTCTATGCCGCTGTCGATCAGCTCCGTCAGATAGCGGTGGGCGATCTCGTCCGTCACCGGATCTTCCCACAGTCCTTCCTCCACTAACGGCACAAAGAGCGGACATGCCTTTCCGATTACGCTTACCTCACTGTCATGTTCTTCTATGTAACGGCTGTAGATACCGCTGTTTATGGTGGCCTCCGTCGCCACAACGCCGATTTTCTTATTCGCGGTAGCCATAAGAGCCGCTCTGGCTCCCGGCTTCACCACGCCGATCATCGGAATATCCACTTCTTTTTCCAGATCTTCCAGCGCATATGCGCTGGCCGTATTGCAGGCAACCACAATGGCCTTTACCTGCTGTGTCTCCAGAAAACGCACGATCTGTCTCGAAAACCTTGTCACCGTCTCCTTCGACTTACTGCCGTAGGGCACCCGCGCCGTGTCTCCGAAATATACGATCCGCTCGTTGGGGAGCTGACGCATGATCTCACGGGCCACGGTCAGCCCTCCCACCCCCGAATCAAACACACCTATCGGGCTGTTATGCCACTCTTCCTGTCCGTTCATGGTTTCCGATCCTTCCTAATCCTTACTCGCAGACCATTTTTCCTCAAACCATTCCAAAAACCTGCTGCTTATCACGATCTCATCCCCGGAGGCATCCCAGATCTGCGCCGCCCCGATCTGCTCAGGCATATCGTCAGCAGGCCGCTCGTCTCCCATTACCGCCTCGCAGGTCTCCTCCGTAAAACATAACTCCGGATAAAATATCCCCCACCAGACAGCCGCAAAAAGGCAGGCCGCCAGTGTTTTTCCTCTTTTTTTCATCATAAAACCCCCATCTGCCGTACACTCCGGCATCTGGAGTATTCCCACTACCGGTCCATATCATACACTGCTTTTTCATATCCGGTCTGCGCACAATACAGACACTCAGACGGAAGGACGTTTCCCTCCGGGATCGATGCGGATCTGCCTGATAATGGACTGTTCCTGATTATCAATGTGTAATCTCGCCGCCGCAGCCGCTTTCTCTTTGTCGCCGTTCATAATACTCTCATATATGATTCTATGCTCATTGACCAGATTCTCATGCCCGCTCTCGTCCTTGATATACTCGAAGCGGTAGCGGTACATCTGCTCGGACAGGTTATTAATCAGTTGGATCAGCCGCTGGTTCCCCGTCGCCTGCACGATGATATCGTGCAACGCCACATCCGCTTCCGCAATGGTCACCACGTCTCCCGTCTCCGTCGCTTTCTCAAAACTGTCACAGGCCCTTTTCAGCGCAGCCTTCCCCTCCGCCGTGATCCTGTCGCAGGCAAGCTCCGCGCAGAGCGCATCCAGCGCGCGCCTCACCTCCAGCACATCCTGTAAACTTTTCTCCGTAATCTGCGCCACCTCCGCGCCGCGCCTTGGTATCATGGTGACAAGACCTTCCAGCTCCAGCTTTCGTATCGCTTCCCGGATCGGCGTGCGGCTCACCCCCAGACGATTCGCCAGATGAATCTCCATCAGCCTCTCTCCCGGTTTCAGTTCACCCGTCAAAATGGCCCGGCGCAGCGTGTTAAACACCACATCCCGCAGAGGAAGAAATTCATCCATATTCACAGTGAAATCATGATCCATACGCGCCCCCCTTATCAGAGCAGTCTGCCATTCCAAAACGCTGTCACAAAAACCGCGCCTGCCGGTTCCTCTTCCTTTATGGCGGCCGCCGCTTTCTGTGCCGCTTCCTTTTCTTTATAAATACCAAACACCGTAGGCCCGCTGCCGCTCATCAGCGCATTTTCCGCCCCCAGCTCACACATCTTCCGTTTCAATTTGTCGATAACGGGGTATTCTTTCACGGTGACTGTCTCCAGCACATTCCCCATTCTGTCCGTTATCCCTCTCAGATCCCCCGCCGCAAGCGCCGCCGCCATGCCGTCAATATCCGGGTGAAAGGGCAGCCTGTCTGCCTGTAAATGCCCGTAGACAAAAGCCGTGGACACATCGATATCCGGCTTCGCAATCACCAGATGACAGTCCGGCGGCGCAGGCAGCGGCGTCAGAATTTCCCCAATGCCCTCCGACAGCATCGTCCCGCCCTCAATGCAGTAAGGGATGTCCGCCCCGAGCGTCACGCCGGTCTTTTTCAGCTCCCCCGCAGAATAACCCATTTCAAACAGCTCGTTCAGCCCCCGCATGGCCGCCGCCGCATCCGCGCTGCCGCCCGCCATACCCGCCGCAATGGGAATCCTTTTGTGCAGCGTAATGGAAACACCCTCTCTGATCTGCCCTTTCTCCATCAGCAGCGCCGCCGCCCGGTAAACCAGATTATTTTCGTCCGCAGGCAGATCCGAGCCTTCTATCCGGAAGGCGATTCCTTGGTCCTTACGTTTCTCAAAAGTCAGGTCATCACAGATATCCACGGTCTGCATAATCATCTTTACCTCGTGATAACCGTCAGGTCTGCGCCGCAGCACATCCAGTCCCAGATTAATTTTTGCGTAGGCTCTCTGTCTAATCATAGCTGCTCCCGATGCTTCGCTGACCCCGCCGTCAGCCTTTTTCCTGTTCTCTGTTCTTTCCCGTACAGGTTAATGTACTTTGTATACAAGGATTGTACTTAATTTTGTACAAAATGTCAAGCGCCGCCTCCCCCGCACACGGGTTTCGCCGCGCAGGCATGGCATTTCATGGAATTTTTTTGATTTTCTCCGCTTTTGCTTCTAATTAAATTAGGAAAATGGTACGATATAGATAATAGAAAAAGGAGATTGCCCATGCGGGCAGTCTTTTCGCAACCACAAATATATATTTTTTCCAAGGAGGGATACCAATGGGCGTAAATGGAATTGCAGGAGCAGGCAGAAATGCTTACGAAGCTCTCACAACTACGCAGGCGGAGACCAAGCCTGTTGAAGAGACAAAAGACAACGCTTCCGACAAGGGAGAAAACGGTGTAGTTTATGAACCTTCAAAGGACAGTGTCAACGTACCTGTGAAAAAGTATGTACAGAACACAGAACTTGTAAATAAGATGAAAGCAGACGCTGACGCGCACACAAAGCAGTTACAGAACATTGTGCAGCAGTTGATGACAAAGCAGAGTCAGGCCTCCGGTATTGCGAACGGCGATATGTGGAAATTCCTTGCCAGCGGCAAGTTTGAAGTAGATGAGGCTACCAGACTGCAGGCGCAGGAAGACGTTTCCGAGGACGGCTACTGGGGCGTAAAGCAGACCTCCGGCAGAATCCTTGATTTCGCTACGGCTCTGACGGGCGGCGATCCGAGCAAGATCGAAGATATGCGCGAAGCTTTCAAGAAAGGCTACGAGCAGGCTGAAAAAACCTGGGGCGGCGAGCTTCCCGAGATCTCCAAGAAGACCTACGACGCCGTTATGGCAGGCTTCGACAAGATGGCTGAGGATGCGGCTGCACAGAACAATGCCACACAGGATATTCTGAATCAGGCCGGCGCAGGACAGATCGCTTCCAACTAAACATAAGGAACGGCCAGGTTAATTCTTAACAGTTCCTAAACAGCTGAAAAACAAAGGAATCGGGTACATGCCCGGTTCCTTTTTTCGTTATCACTAAAAATCACTTGTATAAACCGGCATTTTGTCAAGTATTCCAACCGGCATCATTCGGATATAATGTAACTAATTGCTGCTTTCCACCTGTAAATCACAGCAGACAATCATATGTACAAGGAGAAAAACCACATGGTCGAGTACGAAAAAATCAAAAAAATCCCCTACGGCGGAGATTACAACCCGGAGCAGTGGCCGGAAGAGACATGGGAGGAGGACATGCGTCTGTTAAAGCTGGCGCACATCGACATTGTCACGCTGAATGTCTTTAGCTGGGCCATGCTGCAATCCGACGACGACGTCTATCATTTTGAAAAGCTGGACCGGATTATGAAGCTGGTGAAAAAACACGGCCTGCAGGTTTGTCTGGCTACCTCCACAGGCGCGCATCCCGCATGGATGGCGAGAAAGCATCCCGATATCCTGCGTGTGGAGGCAAACGGCATGAAACGCAAGTTCGGCAGCCGCCACAATTCCTGCCCCAACAGCCCCACCTACCGGAAATACGCTGCCGCTCTGGCCTCCAGACTGGCCGGACGCTACAAAGAATACGACAACATCGTGGCATGGCATATCTCCAACGAGTACGGCGGTGAATGTTACTGCGAAAACTGTGAGAAAAAGTTCCGGGAATGGCTGAAAGAAAAATACGGTACGATCGAGGAAGTCAACCGGGTCTGGGACACCGCATTCTGGGGTCACACGTTCTATGACTTTGAAGATATTGTTGTGCCCAATCACCTTTCCGAACATTGGAGCAATGACCAGAGTACGTTTCAGGGCATCTCCCTGGATTACCGCCGCTTCAATTCGGAGAGCATTTTAAACGCATACCGTCTGGAGTATGACGCGATTCGCGCTGTTACCCCCGATATCCCCATCACCACAAACCTGATGGGCGCCTATCAGCCTTTAGACTATCAGATGTGGGCCAGATATATGGATTTCGTATCATGGGACAACTATCCCGCCAACGACACGCCCGTTTCCGGCACCGCCATGCGCCATGACCTGATGCGCGGCCTTAAGCAGGGGAAACCCTTCGCCCTGATGGAGCAGACGCCATCCGTCACCAACTGGCTGCCCTGTAATATGCTCAAGCGGCCCGGCGTGATGCGGCTGTGGAGCTATCAGGCAGTCGCGCACGGAGCGGATACCGTCATGTTTTTCCAGATGAAACGCAGTATCGGCGCCTGCGAAAAATACCACGGCGCGGTGATCGACCACGCGGGACACGAAAACACCCGGGTATTTCGCGAAGTTGCCACACTTGGCGCGGAACTTGAGCGGCTGGGAGACCAGACCCTCGGCGCAAGAAGCGACGCCAGAGCCGCCATCGTCTTTGACTGGGACAACTGGTGGGGCATCTCCTACTCGGCGGGACCTTCCGTCTATCTGGATTACTGCCAGGAGGTGGAGCGCTATTACAGGGCCCTGTTTGATCTGCATATTCCCGTGGACATGATCGGCGTGGAAGACGATCTGCCGGCATACGATCTGGTGATCGCGCCGGTGCTCTACATGGTGAAAACAGGTTATGACGAAAAATTGCGCGCCTATGTGAAAAACGGCGGCCGCTTCCTGACCACCTTTTTCAGCGGCTATGTGGACGAACACGACCTCGTGACCGTCGGCGGTTATCCCGGAAAACTGCGTGATATTCTCGGCATCTGGGTGGAGGAGGAGGACGCCCTGCCCGAAGACATGCACAACACTTTCCATTATAAAGGCAAAACTTACCCCGCTTTCATGCTCTGCGATCTGCTGCACACGGAAGGCGCCGAGGCCCTTGCCTTTTATGAAAATGATTTCTACGCCGGAATGCCTGTGCTCACGAAAAACGCCTTTGGCTACGGCTTCGGCTACTATGTGGCCACAAGGTCAGACGATGCCTTTTACAGGGAATATCTCGGAGAAATCTGCCGGGAAGCCGGGATCGAACCGGTTATGGACGCGCCGGACGGCATAGAAGTGACCAGAAGAGTCAATAAAAGCGGTACGTTTGTATTTCTGCTCAATCACGGGGAAGAAGCGCAGGTCATGGCTGCGCCCTTTGCGGGATGCGACCTGTTAAGCGGGAACAACTATGCGGCGGGAGAAACGATCACACTGGCAGCGAAAGGTGTACTCATCATCAAGTCAGACTGACCTGTGTTTCAGAGCAGGTCATATGCGTCAGGCCGTCTGTGCGGCTTTGCGCAGCGTCTGCTTTACAGCGCGTCAATCACGCCCCAGATGCCCTGCTGCTCATATACATCTTTATAATATGCGACCTCGTTTCTGATCAGCTCGTCAATGACGCGCATACCGAGAAGCTCCACAGGCGCCTTGTCATCCGTCATTATACGGTTCCCCGCTTCGTAGGGAACCAGATTTTCAGAAACCGTATGCATCATGGCAAGGAGACTTTGGTCCGCGACAGTCTCCTTGTGTTTTTTCAGGTTCTCCATCATCTGCGGATTGTCCGAGGCAAAAAGCTCTCTGTTTGTGGAGCCTTTCACGTCCACCGTATACACTTCGTCAAAAACGCTGCCGATGGTATCGGAAAGCCAGGCGTTGATGCTGTCCTCCCCGCTGCCCCGCATATTCATATTGACCACCATCACGCCATCCTCCGCAAGATGCTCTTTCACCAGCGAAAAGAACTCCGCAGAAGACATCTGGAAAGGAATCGTGATATCCTGATAGGCGTCCACCATAATCACATCGTACTTTCCGTCGATGGCATTCAGGTAAGCCCTGCCGTCATAGGTGGTCACAGACACATCCTCCGGCAGTTCAAAATAAGTCCGTGCCAGATCCGTAATTTTCTCATCAATCTCCACGCCCTCCACTGGCATATCCCCGAAATAAGCCCTGCACTGGTGCGCGTAAGTGCCCGTCCCCATGCCAAGAATCAGCGTATTGCATTCCGCCGGATTTTCCTTTCCCGTCATAAGCGGCGCCGCCATGGCATAGTCGTAGTACATGCCCGTCAGTCCCTCGTCCTTAATCAGAATGGACTGCACCCCGAAGAGCACGTTTGTCGATAAAATGACACTTCTGTCGTTTTCTTTTACCTGCAAATAATTGTAAACGGACTCCCCCTCAAAGGCCAGATTATTTTCCCAGAAAGCAAAGCTGTTCGACGCCCCGAAAATACAGCACAGAAGAAAGACAACCGCCGACGCCGCGCTCTTTTTCCATCCGCTCTTTTTGCTGACAAAATAGATGATGCCAAGCCCTAAGAGAATCGCCGCAAAAATCAGAAACGTGATCGAAGTGCCCACCGCCGGAATCGACACAAAGGTCGGCACAAACGTACCGATGATGCTGCCGATCGTATTAAACGCGCCAAGCGTTCCCACGATACTGCCGCTGTCCGAAAGGCTCTGCACCGTGTACTTGGCCAGAGACGGCGTCACCGTTCCCAGCAGGAAAAGCGGAAACACGAAGATCACCATACACGCCGCGAAAGCCGCCCAGATCAGGAAATTCGTATTCACCGCAAAAATTAACAGCGCGGAAATCCCTATAATGATATATTTTCCCACCACCGGAATCAGCGCAATCCACACGCCTGCAATCAGAATCCGCGTGTAGAGCCTGTCCGGGTTCGGATCCTTGTCCGCGCTCTTTCCGCCATAAATATTGCCAAGCGCCATGGCGATCATAATGGTGCCGATAATGATCGTCCACACAATCTGGGAAGAACTGAAATAGGGAGCGAGCAGCCTGCTCGCCCCCAGCTCTACCGCCATCACGGACATGCCGGCGAAAAATTCCGTCAGGTACAGAAATATTTTATTCTTTAATACAGATGATGTGTTCATGATAAATTCGTCCCTTTTCGTATTCCGGCCCTGCCAGACTCCCAAAGCCTATCTCATAGTATATACGATAACCCTTCATTTTACAATTCGGATTTTACGCCCGCGCATCCTCATTTCAATTTTTAAATCCCGCCCTTAACAACCAGAATTTTATCCCCAGCGCTGATCTCCTCCGTCGGCAGTTCGTTGACTTCCTTAAGCTGCGCCACCGGCACATAGTATTTCTTGCCGATATCCCACAGCGTCTCTCCCGGTCCGGCGATACAGATCACCATGCCCGGCAGTTCACTGAGCTTATTTAAGTCAAGCGGCTCCACCCTGATGTCCGTCACCAGATCGCGGTTTTGCACGGAAAATACGATTACCTTAAACTGCAACGCCGCCTTGACGTCCAGCTCGTCGCTGTCAAGCATGGTCACCGTCAACTGCTCGATACTGCTTCTCAGCTTATAGACACAGGTGGGCAGAATGTTCTCCGCCTCGATCACATATTGGAACGGCAGTTCATTGACCGTGGAATAGATCGCCTTCGCGCCGCCCGCACTCAGGTAGAGTGTCGTCACCAGAAGCGTTCCTGAAACAGCTATGCCGTTCTCCACGATGGTCTGCTCGTCGATTCTGATTTCGCCGTCAGAATGGATGAGCTGGTACATGGGCATTTCCGGATTCTGAATCCGCACATGCTCTGCAATCTTACATTTTCCGCTTCCTGCCAGAAGCAGGCTCTTTACAGGCATCTGCGTGGCAAGCGCCTCAATCTCCTTATCCACGCCGTATACGTCGGAAATGACTTCCAGATTCTCCTCCTCGTAGAGGTGGATATCCAGATCCAGTACCGGCTCCACGCAGAACACTCTCTCCTCCCCGTCAAAATCCTGCCGCACCTCCACATTACACTGGCCCAGATGATAGCTGATATCGGGAATCATGTTTTCCCGGCAGCCGTGACACTCGATAATGCCGCTGAACGGCACAGTATTCTCATACCACTGTGTTTTATCGTTATCCCCTTCTCCCTCATATAAGAAAAAGGCCCTCATCTCCCCCTGAATCGAAAGCTTCTCCTCCAGCGCCTTAAATTCCACATGATCAAAACAGATGTGATGCCATATGGTCTGGAACACATTGGGCAGATTGCCCGTCAGCTCCATCTCCTCCTTCAAACGGAAGATGTCCTTCTTATGCAGCACAAGCTCCACCACCGGATAAACGCACTTGCGGTACTCCACAGGCTCCTCATGGTAAAGATCGACTGCCGTCTCGCACTCCATCTGCTCCTCCCGCGCAAGCGAAAAGGAAACAACCGCCTGCACGCTGAATTTGCGCGAGTTGATTAAGCCCACCGTCAAATCCTCGATGCAGCTTTCCGTCAGAATCGTGTCGCCGTTGCCGATCCCCTCCATATTTACCTTTTCCTCAAAGGGAATCACCGCCTCCATACTGGCGCACATCCCCTCCATGTCCGTCAGATACAGTATGGATACCACGAGCTTCCCTTTCAGGCTGACCACGTTTTCGCCCGGGCGTACCTCCTCCATAATGATCTCGCCCTTACTGCTTAACAGATAGTTTGCATCCATCTTGTTGTCCGAAATATTGACGTCCTCTTCCAATACCATCTGCGTGCCGGCTCTGCCGTTTATTCGATCCATATGTATCTTTTTCTTCACCAATTCCACAAAAAATGCCCTCCCTGCGTATAGTTACTATAAATCTATGCGCAGGAAGAGCAAGATATGTCAATCCAGTTCAGCCAGACCACAGTTGACTGGCAAATCGGGCTCGCACGAATTTGACGGGCAACTGATGGTCTGAGGGAGCGCCCGTACACGAGCAAAAGAAGTTGCGAAGCAACGAAGTGCACCGAAGTGCGTTTTGCGAATGGGCGTGGGCTGAACGATTACCCCTGTCACCTTACGCCCCCGATCAGATCCGTCACATTCTCAATCCCGTACTGCCTCATATAAGCCTCAATTCCTTCCACCACTTCCACAGTCGTGTAAGGGTTCACAAAATTCATCGCACCCACGGCCACGGCACTGGCTCCCGCAAGCAGAAATTCAATGGCGTCCTCCGCATTGCCGATTCCTCCCATGCCGATAATCGGGATTTTCACCGCCTGCGCCGTCTGGTAAACCATGCGCACAGCCACCGGCTTGACCGCAGGGCCGGACATGCCGCCCGTCCTGTTTGCCAGCACAAACTTTCTTCTGTGAATGTCAATCTTCATGCCGGTAATGGTGTTAATCATGGAAAGCGCGTCAGCTCCCGCCGCCTCCGCCGCCCTTGCCATCTCCGTGATGTCCGTCACATTCGGACTCAGTTTCATAATCACCGGCTGTTTCGCTTTCTTTTTAATCTGCGATGTGATATCGTAGAGAGACTCCGCCTTCTGCCCGAAAGCAATCGCCCCCTCCTTCACATTGGGGCAGGACACATTGATTTCCAGCATGGAAACGTCCGTGTCCGAAAGGCGCTCCACCACTTCCAGATAATCCTCCACGGTTTTGCCGCAGACATTTACGATCACCTTTGTGTCGTATTTTTTTAAAAATGCCAGATCTCTCTCTATAAAAACGTCGATCCCCGGATTCTGCAGGCCGATGGCGTTTAACATACCGCCGTACACTTCCGCCACGCGGGGCGTCGGGTTGCCCTCCCAGGGCACATTCGCTACCCCCTTGGTCACCACCGCTCCCAGCCTGTTTAAATCCACGAAATCACTGTACTCCATGCCGGAACCGAATGTGCCGGACGCCGTCATAACAGGATTTTGAAAGGTGACTCCCGCAATGTTTACCGCTGTATTCATAGATCCACCTCCCCTGCTTCAAAAACCGGCCCTTCCGTGCAGATACGGGCATTGTGTACATGCGAATGCGCGTCCGTTTTCGTCGTCCGGCATACGCATCCCAGACAGGCGCCCACGCCGCAGGCCATGCGCTCCTCCAGTGAAATATAAGCTTCGATCCCGTTCTGCGCCGCATACTCTTTAACCGCGCGAAGCATCGGCATCGGCCCGCATGCCATAATCACATCCGCATGGAGCGCGTAAGCTTTGATAATGTCCATCACGTTTCCGCCGGTCCCTACGCTGCCATCCTCCGTCGCTACATAAACGTCGCCGTACCGCGCCAGATCCTCCTCCAAAAAGAGGTCCTTATTCCGGTAGCCGAGCAAAATCTGTTTTTTCTCATCCATCGCCTTGGCCAGCTCCAGCATAGGCGGAATGCCGATCCCGCCGCCCATCAGAAAGGCCCGTTTCCCCTTCGCCTTATCGACAGGAAACCCGTTTCCCAATACGCCGAGCACTTCCAGCCGGTCGCCTGCTTTACAGGTCGAAAACTCCGCCGTTCCCTTTCCCGCCACGCGGTACACAAGCCGCAGCCTGTCTTTTCCCTTATCCGTCTCACAGATGCTGATGGGACGGGGCAAAAGCATACTCTCGCCACGGGGATAAACTGCCACAAACTGCCCCGGATGGGCGTTTTTCGCAAGCTTCGTCTCCAGCCAGAGATCGTAAATCTGCCCGCCTATCTGTCTTTGCGATACTACTGTCGCCGTTACTTTTCTCTTTTGCGCCATATACGGTTCCTTTCCGGTTGACTTTTTATAGCATTATATCATACCTGTCTTTCCATTGCCAGAAGCCATTCTTTCCTTTCCAGGCCGCCCGCATACCCCGTCAGGCTGCCATCCGACCCAAGGACTCTGTGGCACGGGATGATCAGGGAGACGGGATTGTGTGCGACGGCATTTCCCACCGCCTGCGCCGACATGGACGTAAGCCCTCTATGCTCCGCTATTTCTCCGGCAATCTTCGCGTAGGTCGTTGTCTTCCCGAACGGAATCGCAAGCATCGCCTCCCACACCTCTTTCTGGAAAACAGTGCCTTTCAGTTTCAGCGGCGGCGTAAAAGCGGGTTTCTTTCCCTCAAAATACAAGGCCAGCCACTCTGCCGTCCGCACAAAAACGGGCAGATCTTTCTCCTCGTGCTCCCGCTCAAGTTTATCCGCAAAATATTTCTGCCCCTCAAACCAAAGCCCGGTGAGGGCCTGCCCGTCGGCAGCGAGTAAAATCCTGCCGAGCGGCGATTCGAAATAGTTCGTGTATTCCATTGGTATACCTCCTGTCGGTGGTTTCATAATACCATAACCAGCGTTCCGGCCCCGATCAGCACACAGCCCGCAAACGACCTTGCGGTAAAATCCTCATGCAGAAAAACAAAAGCCAGTATCAGGGTAATCACCACACTCAGCTTATCAACCGGCACCACCTTGGACGCCTCGCCCACTTGCAGGGCATGGTAATAACACAGCCATGACGCACCGGTCGCCAGCCCGGAAAGAATCAGGAAAATCCAGCTTTTTCTGCTGATTTCCGCGATCTGGCCCTGCGCATTTGTCAAAAACACTATGCCCCACGCCATAATGACAACCACGACCGTCCGTATTGCCGTGGCGAGATTGGAATTAACGCCCTCTATACCGATCTTTGCAAGGATTGATGTCAATGCCGCAAACACCGCGGACAGAATTGCAAATAAAAACCACATACGCTGCTCCTTCCACTTTATTTATATCTATTTTTCCCCATAAATTCAAGTTTAATATCATAACATTGGACAGCCAGCAGCTTACTCCACGGCACATTACAAATCGGGGAACGCAATTACCGGCTCAGGCGCTGTATTGTGTACCCCGATCCTTTTCTCCATCCAAACCATGTCATACCACCTGCCAAACTTATAACCGCACTGATGGAATTTCCCGACCATCGAATATCCCAGATGGCTGTGAAATGCCACGCTGTCGTTAGTCAGGTACTCATCCTCCATATCACAGCAGGCAATACAGGCATTCAGGTTCAATATATGCTGTGCCCGGGAGATTTCCTCCAGCGCAGCGTAGAGCCTGCGTCCGATACCAAGCCCCCTCTTATCTTCTTTCACATAGACAGAAACCTCTGCCGCCCAGTCGTAGGCCGCTCTGTTTTTAAAGACGCCCGTATAGGCATATCCCGAAATCTCCCCGTCCGTTTCCGCCACAATATAAGGATATTTTTTTAATGTATTTTCTATCCGCTTCTGAAATTCACCCGGCTCCGGCACCTCATACTCAAATGTAATGGCCGTTTTCCTGACATAGGGCGCGTAGATTTCCAAAAGCGGCTGCGCGTCGGAAATACCGGCTGTCCTGATTGTTATATCTTTCGTAAGCATAGTTTTTAATCCTCCATAAACTCCCCTCACCAGTCCGCCGGTTTCTTCCTGAGTTTCAGTTCTGTTCCTTCCTGTTTGGCTGCTTCCTGAAACAAACCCGCCACATAAGCGCTTTTTTCTTTCTGCGTCATACCGCCAATCCTCCCGTCGCCGTCGATCCGCTCCATTACGGCTCTGATCTCTGCCAGCGGGAGCAGATTCACCGCCAGACAGAAGAAACTCTTTTTCCGGCCGTCATTAAAATCTGCGAGCAGTCTATGTAAAATCTCCGCTTTTTCCTTCTGCTCCGCATTGTAGTTGTCTATACCGGTTTCCGCCGCCCTCTGCAGATCTGCTTTCTGCCTCTTATGCGTGATAAATGAATCAAATTCATCTATCCCCTCATACTTTTCACACGGGTACTCCCCGCACACATGGCAATACGCCACTTTTCCATGCGCCAGACTGCATTTTGCAATCCTGCACGACTGATTCTGGCTGCCACCGCCACAGCCGGGACAGTGCCCGCCCAGACGCATTGTGCAAAGGCCGCAGTTCAATCCGCAAAGTGACAGCCATTGGTTTTCCCTTATAAAATCTTTCATGTGACTGCTTTTCCTCCAAAATCCACTTTATCTCTTTATCAATTTAACTATCCATTAAAAATTTTTACATTATCTTCCATATTTTATTCTTTGTATTAATTTTGCTTTTTTCTCCATTAAAATACAATACAGTAAAGATATGATGATATCTGTATTTGAAACACAATGGCATGCAGACTTCTTACATGGTCTGCCTTACTTTCAGAAAAAGGCTGAGGCACCCCTGCTTTGGCATGGAGAAAACAATGGAATTTGGTGAATTTCTCGGTAAACTGCGAAAAGAAAGAGGTTATCTGCAAAAGGAAATTGCCGCCTATCTGAACGTGACTGTGGCAACTGTTTCCAACTACGAAAAGGGTGTACACACACCCGATCTCAACACGCTGATTAAACTTGCGGACTTTTACGACGTGTCCACGGATTTTCTCTTACAGCGGACCGGATATCGTGCAAGTATCAGCACGTTGAATAAGCGTCTTTCCGCCGATTATACCGTCAGCGACCTTATGAATGCGACACTGGAGCTGGACCGCCACAACACGGCCGCTCTCTTAGATTATTATGAACTGCTGACGCTCAGAAATTCTGTCAACAGGGCGACTTAAGGATCGCTGACAGAACATGGCAGAAGACATATCCATTTTCATAACAGGCGGCCGGATTCGTAATTCTTCAAAATCCTGACCGCTTTTTTCGCATTCTCTCATATCGGCGGTCCGGCTGACCGTTCCGCTCCGGGCCGGACCGGCCTGCCCTACTCCTCACGCATCACAGCATGGCTGAGGATATAGAATATCTCCTGCCCCGGCTGCCATTCCTTCTTCAAAAACGCAAACCCTTTGTCGAACTCTGCCGCATCTGCGCTGTCGTATACATAGGCGGGGCTTTCCTGATAAATCCACCGTTTACCGCTCAAAGCCCCTTCCCGCAGCTCTTTCACAAGCATGGCGGCAGGATATTTCCCGTCCGGAGCGCTGACCCCGAACTTTTGACAGCTCTGGAAACCTCTCGCCACATAGTTGCCCGGATCACCAAATATTACAATCACGCGATATCCCATCGCTTCCGCCTTTTGAAAGCTGTGCTCCAGCAGCCGCTTTCCGATTCCTCTGCGCTGGTAATCGGGATGAACGCTGAACGGTCCGAAGGTAAGCGCTGTCATCTCCTTTCCCGCCTCATCAATAAGCTTCGCTTTTGTGTACATCACATTCCCCACAATATTACCGTCTGCGGTTTTGGCCACAAAATCAAGCTCTGGTATAAAGTCCTCATGCTCCCGCAGGATATGGGCGAGGTAATGATCCTCGCATCCGGGAACATGCACATTCCAGAAGGCTCTTCTCGTCAGCGCCTCCACTTCCCCGAAATCCCCCCGCGTTTCGTTTTCAATCCTGATATCATTGTAGCTTTCCTGCATATCATTCACCCTTTCCGCCTGCCTCATTCTTTTCCCACAGTGCAATCGTCTGTTTTGCCTTCTCATACTCTTCTACAGATGTCTCAAGTCCCTCGCACGCCTGCTGCAGATTAAGGTTAAAGTTTTTCATGGCAGACTCTACTGCTCTGACCAGCGTATTCAGCCTGCCCTGTTTTATGCCCTTCTTCATCCCTTTTTCTATACCTTTTTCTATACCTTTTTCTATGCCCTTTTCTATGCCTTTCTCCATTCCATGCTGTAAGCCAAGCTCCTCTCCCTTCGCTATGCCCATCTGATAAATGTTCATTTTCACAGCCTCCCATTCCTCTGATTCCTTTACCTTGCGCACAATTTTGTCAAGCTCTAAAATGCGCTCATCCTTCATCGTGACATCCTCGTTATCCAGCGTGGTATTCTTCATGTATTGCAGCAGACTTACCAGCTCCGCTCTTCCGTTCTTACTCTCCATATTCAGAAATATTTTACGTGTCCCATCTCCCAACCGCAGATCAGGCATCTCGTCACAGCGTTCACAGAACGTATACATCGCCAGATCCTTTCCGAAAATATCTTCCTGTGTAATGAAGATGATCACCGTCGAGGGTAAGTGTCTGTAACGGGTCTTCTTTCCCGCTTTTAAAATCGGAGTATCCAGCATCCCCTGATAAAACCGGGACCTTTTTCGCACATCATCCCCCTTCGTATCGTTTTGCATCTCCATGTCAAACTGTCTGTTCTTTGTATCCTTCGCCCATGCATCCAGACGTATGGCACGCATCCCCGATTCATTTAAAACGACCTGCTCTGCCTTAACTTCCTTTAGCTTTAAGTCTGGTTCATCCAGTATAATACTGAGCACATCCTTATAGGCTTTCTTTACCTTCATGACCGATAAAAACAGGGCAAAATCGCTTAGATTAAAAAAATAGTCCTGCAAAATATGCGGTTGTTCTTCTGTTTTCACACTGGTTGTCTTCTGTTCCATCATATACCCTCTCTTTCTGTTAATGCCGGAGAGGGCTCCGCTCTTCCTAAAACGCTTCTGCCCCTCCCCGCGGTTATTAAGTTGTAAGCAAGGAGTTCCTGTGGAGACGGCTCCACACAGAAACGGATTTTCATGGAGCCGCAGGTTTTATATACCTGACATGCTCGGATGAAATCCGGGGCTTATAGACACGCCCATAAGATATCATAAGATTCTTAGATTTGTTCTTTGCTTGGGATCATTCTAACACATTCTTTTTTTCATTACAAGATAAACCTCCAAGCGTTTACAATTTCTGATCGCCTCCCCTTTCTGTATGGTGTTGGCAGTCTCTTACCCTCATACTAAAAATCGGAAACAGATTCACTCTGTTCCCGACCATTCCTGTTATCTATGCAAATATCTCATGTCCGCTCCATCCTGTTTCAACCGCGGTACACAATTTTCCCGCCGCATATGGTATAGCTGACCACACCCGGCATCGTCTCCCCCACAAAGGGCGAATTTGCCGCTTTTGACGCGAAATCCCGCACCACCCATTCTCTCTTCGGATCAAAGGCCACCAGATCCGCAGGGCCGCCCTCTCTCAGATACCCTGCCGCAAGACGATACAGCTTCGCGGGGGCAAGGCTCATCTTCTCTATCAGCTCCATCATGGAAAGGTACCCCTTGTCCACCAGTTCCCGAATCCCCAGAGACAGAGCCGTCTCCAGACCGACAATGCCGCTGGGCGCTTCCGTCAGAGGCTTCGCCTTCTCCTCCGCGCTGTGCGGCGCATGGTCAGTGGCTATCATGTCAATCGTCCCGTCCCGCAAGCCTTCTATGACTGCCAGACGGTCCGCCTCCTCCCGAAGGGGCGGGTTCATCTTTGCCAGTGTTCCATAGCGGATCACAGCCTCCTGCGTCAGGGTAAAATGATGGGGTGCCGCTTCCGCAAAGATGTGGCTGCTCTTCTTTTTCGCCTGCCGCACCAGCTCCACCGCCTCCTTCGTGCTGATATGCTGGATGGAAAGGTCTGCTTCCTCCTGTGCGGCTATCCGCAGATCCCGCTCCACCATGGAGATTTCCGCCTCTCTGGGCGAGCCGCCTATTTCGTAATGGGCTGCCGCCTTTCCGGCATTCACGCCATTGTTGGCAATCAAAGCCGGATTTTCCTCGTGGAGGCTGACCGGCTTCCCACACTTCGCCGCTCTCTGCAAAGCCGCCCGCAAAAGGGACTCATCCATCAGCGGGATGCCGTCGTCCGTAAAACCTGCTGCCCCCTGCTCACTCAATCGCTCCATATCGGTCAGTTCTTTTCCCAGAAGCCCTTTTGTCACGTTGGCGCAGGTATGCACATGAATACCCGTCTCTTTCCCTTTGTTCAGCACATACGCCAGCGTTTCGCTATTGTCCACAGCCGGTTTTGTATTTGCCATCAGCACCACGGAAGTAAAACCGCCCCTGGCCGCCGCAGCCGCCCCGGTATGAATGTCCTCCTTATGGGTAAACCCCGGGTCGCGGAAATGTACATGCACATCCACCAGACCCGGCGCCACGATTTGACCATTTAAGTCAATATCCTCAACAAAACCGTCGCAGACCGTATTCTCGCAGACAGGCGCACCCTGCGGCACGATTTTCACAATTTTTCCGCTGTCCGTGTCAATCAGAATATCCCTGTATCCTTCTGTCCCTGATGCGGGATCTGTCATATATCCGTTTTTCAATAAAAGCATCGTATCTTCCTCGTCCTTCCTGTTTCGCCTGTCCGTAACATCTTTTTTGCAATTCAGCCTCAGTCAAACACCACCGGCTTTTGCAAAAACTCCGCTTTCACCACCACATAAGGGTAGCTCGCCGCCGGATTCTTTTTTTCCTCAGGGGACGGCCCTATGAGATTGGTGTCGATATAGACCGCATTCGCCGTCTCATACAACGCATTCACCGCAATGCTGTAACCGCCTGTCTGCTGCATCCCGTACCCCACACAGATATAGAGAAAACCCTGATCCTCAAAGGTCAGCTTGAAAGCCTCCTCCTTGCGCTCCTCAATCTTTGAAAGAAGCTCCTCAGGTATGTTGTCCTCCGCTATCACCGTGTATTCCAGGTCCTTGATCTTTTCCATCGGATCCTGTTTTTTTCCGCAGGAGTACACCGCAAAGCACAAAAGACACACCAGTCCTATGCTCACCATTCTCCTCTGATACTCGCTTAATCCGGCCATAATTTCCTCCGCATATTCTCTTATTATCTAATTTATTATGCGAAGGCATTGTCTATTCCTATAGAATAATGCTATACTTAGTAGCAGGGATCGCCGCAAGTTCCCATAATTACAAATACAGAAAGGTTTTCCTTATGATACGTCTGATACTGGTTGCTACTTTTGTTGTCCTGTTCCTGATTTTCAGCATTCCCATTTTAATCGTTGAATATTTCCTCGGAAAATGCAATCCGGCTGCCAGGGACAAAAGCTCTCTGTCCATTGTAAACTGGGCTTTTCGCTGTGTCCTCTTTCTTTCGGGCGTGACCGTCACGGTGATCGGCGAGGAGAATGTGCCAAAAGATACGCCCGTACTGTATATCGGGAACCATCGGAGCTATTTCGATATCGTCATGACCTATGTGCGCGTTCCCAGACCCACTGGATATATCGCAAAAATCGGTATGCTGAAAGTGCCGCTTCTCTCCACCTGGATGAAGAACCTGCACTGTCTCTTTCTTGACAGAAAAGACCTCCGGCAGGGCATGAAAACCATTCTCGCAGCAGTAGAAAAAGTAAATTCCGGTATCTCTATCTGTATCTTCCCCGAGGGGAGCCGCAGCATCGAGCCGGACACTTTTCTTCCCTTCCGCGGCGGCAGTTTTAAAATCGCCGAGAAATCAGGCTGTCCCATTATCCCTATGAGCATCAACAATGCCGACCAGGTCTGGGAGGCCCACCTGCCGAAGATCAAAAAGACCCATGTCGTCATCGAATACGGCAAACCCATCTACATAAAAGACCTCGACAAAGACCAGAAACGCCGCATCGACGACACGGTGCTTGCTGTCATCAGGGAAATGTACTTTAAAAATAAATCGCTCGTGTAGATCTGACCTTTGCTGTTTATTATTTATTCCTCCCCCACCACCAGCTCGTCGTCCATAATAGCGGCGAACAAAAGCAGCAGCTCTGCGTTCTGATCTACCTGATTCATAATCCCAAGACTCGCATCCACATCCCGGTAATTGCGTCCGCCCACGCCGTCAAGGTAGGAAACGGACTGCAAATTACGTCCCAGCATATAGTGAATATGATTTTCCAGCACCGTCGCATACTCATGGTTGGTGATAATGTGATCCACCACAGCCAGTCTCGCCATATCCCGCAAAAGTCCGGCATTGCCGCCCTGCTTTTCATCCGTGTTCACCAGAAGCTTGGAATCCTTGGAGGCATAGGAAATGGTTTCCCCCTTGCGCATCAAATTCTGCGTCACGGCTTCGCACAAATCCACATCCACCTTTTGTTTCGTGGAAAGATACGTCACACATCCCCAGAACGCATAGTCATCTTCCAGATCCGGGTCCGGATTCTGGGACAGGTAGGACTTGACCACGCCATGATACCGGTAGCCGCCCGTAGCGCGGTAAAGCTCCGCCGCCGCAAAGAAATACTGCTTATCCGATACGTCCGCCAGATAATTCTCCGCATACCGGTAAGCCCTGTCCGAAGCCTGTAAGCACAGGGTCGCAAACTCTCTGTCATAGTTCTGATACAGATAGCTGAATTTGGCCATCGTCGCCGCAAAATGAATGGTCGCTTCCATGGTAATCCCGTCTATATAAAGAATATAGCCCGCATTCTTATTGTCCACGGAGCTGACGGAAGCATAGACCGCCCCGCTCTTGGTGTCCTGCATCTTGAGAAGCCAGTCGATCTCATACTTTACCTCGTCCAGCACGTCGGGGATCCCGTTTCCGCTCTCCGGTATTCCCATATCGTCGCCCATATCGTCAGGGTAAAGCTCGTAAGCCAGCAGAAGCGTATTGGCTGCCTGACAGCCTCTTGCCACATCCCGGCTGCCGATCTCGTCCACATGCCAGCCGCCCGACACATCCAGTTTAATCATGGCCTCCTCTTTCATCTGCGCTTCTCTGGAATGGCAGGCATTGTGCGCTGCATCTCCGGCAAGCTCAGAAGAGAGGGTCAGGCCACATCTGTTAAAATAATACTGTTTAAACACCTTGGTCAGAAGCGCTTTGTAAGGCTCTTCGACGATCTCAAAATCATAGGAACGGCCAATCGAAGCCGCCTGTATGTAATAGGTTCCCACCGTATGAAAATCCGTAAAATCCGCATAACTGATAAAAGCATTTACGGAAGGATCGTACCCCTTACTCTCTATCCGGCCTGTATATACTTCCCTGTCGGTGGCTGCATCCAGAACCGAAAAGGTCTCCGGTGGCGTCTCCCCGCTTATCATAGCCACTTTCTTACTGCCAACGGCATATCCTACCTGATCCACCAGAATACTCGGCAGGCTCTCCGGCACCTCATAGTCAAACTCCGGCGAAAGCCCGAGACTGGTAAACTCGTCCGTCTCCTCCCTGCCGGACATCTGATCCACCTGAAAATCCTGCAGACTGCCACAGCCCGTCACAGACGTAAGCAGAAGGGTAAGGACGAGAATCCTGCCTGTTATATTTAGAAAAATACCACTCTTTCGCATAATTGATTTCCTGATTATCCGTTATCTCTCCGCAATCGTTACTTATTCAGTTTAACACATTTTGGGCCGCAGTAACAGATGCCATTTCAGAAAGAAGTGTCGCTTTTCTCCGATGAATAGACAATCTCCCCGTCAATGAGCGTATACAGCGTTTTGGTAAATACTTCCGTGGGGTTTCCGGAAAAGACTGCGATATCGGCGTCCTTTCCCGGTGCAAGGCTGCCCACCCGCCCATCCACACCGCAGATTTTCGCCGCGTTGATCGTGATGGCGCAAAGCCCTTCTTCCGGAGACATGCCTGCTTTCACCGCAAGCCCCGCACAGATTGGCAAAAACTGTATTTTGGAGACGGGATGATCCGTGGTGATGGCCGTTAAAATCCCGTGTCCCGACAAAAGTCCTGCCGTCTTAAAGGCCATATTCTGCACTTCAATCTTATTGCGGCTGGCCATATCGGGACCGACAATCGCGGGAAATCCCGCCGCCGCCAGTTCCTCCATAATAAGATGCCCTTCGCTGCAATGGTCCAGCGTCATCCCCAGATGAAATTCCCTGGCGATGCGCACAGCCGTCAGAATATCGTCGGCCCTGTGCACATGCGCCTTTAACGGGATTTCTCCGCGAAGAACCGGCAGCCAGCACTCATAGCGGAAATCAATCTGCGCGTCGCTGTCCTTTTCCCGCTTCTTGCGGTACGCCACAGCCTTAGTCAGCTCTTCCCGCAAAAGTGCGGCAATGGCCATCCGGGTGGAGGGGGATACCCCCTGCCCCGAATAATTCACCTTCGGATTTTCCCCGAACGCCACCTTCATGGCCGCAGGCGCTTTTACAATCATATCGTCGATACATCTGCCGTGGGTTTTCACGAAGGCAAACTGCCCGCCCACCACGTTGGCGCTGCCGGGTCCGATCATCGCGGAAGTGATCCCCGCCTGCATCGCGTCCCTGAATGCCGCGTCCATGGGGTTGATGGCGTCGATGGCGCGCAGATAGGGCGTAACGGGGTTTACGTTCTCGTTGCAGTCGTCCCCCTCCATCCCCTTCTTCTCCTCAGTGATTCCCATATGACAGTGCGCCTCGATGATACCCGGCATTACCAGACTGCCCTGCACGTCAAGAACCTGTCCCTCCGTTTCCGGACAGTCCCTCATCTCTCCAAGCGCAGCAATCTTACCGTCCCGGATCTCCACATATCCGTCCGCGAAATCGCGCCCTTCCATGGTCTTTATATTTCCGTGTATGATAAACATTTTGTCCCTCCGGCACAACATGTTTTTCTGTCCATTTGCAGAATATCGCTTCCCGGATATTCTTTTCGCATTTTCCCTGCTACTGCAGTCTGCTCATGGGGTTCACCGGCTCCCCGTCCTTCGTCAGCTTAAAGTACACGTTCGTGCCTTCCAGACTGTAGTATTTCGTGGGCGCCGCCACTGTGCCGATGCCGTCTCCCACATGCACGAAGCTGCCCTCGGATACGGTGATGTTCTCGAGCTGTCCGTATGTCAGTTCATAGCCGTTACCCAGCTCCATGACCACCGTATTACCTGTGCCGGGATCATAGCTGACAGAAGTCACACGGCCGTCCGCCGCCGCCGAAATATTCTCTCCCTGCGCGGCAGAAATGACGATGGCAGGATTGTATTTATACTGGTCAAGCGTCGGAAAATAGATCGTCTGATCCATGCTGTAATTGATCAGGACGTCGCCCACGATAGGCCATACAAGCCCGTCCTCCTCATTAAAATCAAGTTCCGGCTGTACGGTAGTGGAAATCGCCTCCGCCTGCACTTCGTCGCTCAATACATCGTCCACCGTCTCATCGAACATACCGGCTTCCTCTTCCTCTTTACTCTTATCCGCACCGCTCTTCTTTCCGTCAGCGGATTTTTCTACCGGATCGTCTTTCTCCGGCTCATTCTTCTTTGCCTGTCCGGCCTTCTCGTTTTTCTCCTTATCCTGTTCCTCTTCCTGATTTTTTTCTTCTACCTTTTCTTCAATGGTTTTCGCTCCGGTGCTGTTCTTTCCGGACTTCTTGTCCGTCTGCAATCCGGTCTCCGTGTTTTCCACGTGCAGGGAATTGGCCTCCTGAAAGCTGGGGTCATAGTCCAGATCATCCGTTCCGACGCCTGCAAAAAGCGTGTCAAGCTCCTCGCCGGACACCATGTTTTCCGCCAGCTCCGTGCTGCTTTGTTCCAGCGCCTCGAAGTCCACCACATAGTCCTCCTTCTCCGCGCGGTTGTTGTTTCTTACATAAACACCGGTCACCGTCAGCGCCGCCAGAACGAACACCGAGGACGCCAGCATGATAATTCTTTCTTTTCTGATACTGCTTCTGTTTCTTCTCGCCATGAGACTCGCCTCCTGTTTTTCTTCCGATGCCGCAATGACCGTCCGCCGAAACGAAGGCAGTCCCTGCACCGGGTTTCTCTGATAGTTTTGCCCGAATTTTCCGCCTTATTCAAAATTTGCTAATTCTGTCCGAAAAAAGAAGGCGGCGAGAATCTCCTTATAGTTTTCCCCGTTTTGCGCCATGCATCCGGCCGCATACTGACTCATACCGAAACCGTGTCCCACTCCTGTCACACGAAAAACAGCCTGTTCCTCCTCTCTCTCCAACGCAAACGACGCGGCGGACAGACCGAAAAGATGGCGGAACGCCTCTCCGTCCATCCTCTCCTCCTCCCCGTTTTCGTCAATATATGACACTTTTGTCATATATCCTGTCCCGTCGAAGCTGAATTTCCCATCCTCCCAGAGCGTCTGGTCATCAAACTCCCCCTCCAGAGCGCCCCGCAGTTTTTCTATATAATGTTCCCGTTCCACCCTCACCACGCTGCGATAGTCCGGCGCCTCAAGGTCCTGCTCACAGGAAACCGCCGAAAGATACGGGCAGTCCTCCTCCCCGGCGTCTCTGGTGGAACCGTTGCTCACGCGAAAATAAGACGCCCGGATCGGTTCACCCCCGTAGGTCAGAATCTCCCCTGCCGTCTCCTTCACCGCCTGCCTGCTTTTTTTTAAGAGCGCCGCCGGTTCCGCCCCGTTTTTATAAAACCGTGCCAGACCATCCCCGTCCACGGCGGCCCTTTTTTCTCCCTGCTCCGCATAAAGGGCTGCCATCTCCGTGCGCAAAAGCACCGCCTGCGCCTTCCACGCCTCAGGCTCATAGTCATCCGGCATTACCAGACAGAGCCTGTAGACCAGATATTCCTCCAGAGGAAGCTCCCAGACGCCCCATTCCACGGAAGCCTCCACCAGATATGCTTCCTTCCCGTTCTCCCTCAGACGGTCCGCCTCCTCACCCACATGCCCCCAAAGGCTTGCGCAGACATAAGGCAACAAAAAAACAAACAAAAGGAAGCTACCTGCATCCCTTTTGTTTGTCTTTTTTGAAACGATTCCAATTTTATTCATGTGGCACCCCACATAAATCCTATGTGGGCGCCCTGTCTTTTATTCCAAACACTTTCTTTTCACTCTAGCCTTTTTCATTATAAACCGCCATATCCAACTGCTGCAATGTGGACACCGTCCCGTTTTCATACAGGAATATGCCCGTCTTGCGGATCATGGCATTGGTTTCATTGGTCTGTTCAGCATTCAGGGAAAACTGCGTTCCCACCCGGGAAAGGCCGATGGCTCCCACTCCCAGATCGGAAAGATGATACAGTTTATCCTTCCCGTCCTCATCCTTCGTCCAGATCAAAAGCTTCTCCCAGATGGGATCCGCCTCGTCAATCCAGCCGTTGCCGTCCAGATCATACTTGGAAAGATCTTTAAAGCCGTCGCCGCTCTTTGTGCCGAAAAGCTCGCTGCCGTCATTGATCTGCCCGTCACCGTTCAGATCAAGAGCCAAAAAGCCGCTGCCCGCCTGCAGGCTCGAAATCTCTTCCTCCTCACCATCGCAGTCCAGATCAAAGAAAAACTTCTGATCAGAAACCTGCGCGATATTGGTATTTAAGTTGATTACCAGCGGATCCTTAAACGTAGCAATGGATGTCACCACATTCTCCTCATAGTACTCCTCAAATCTGCGGCTCATGCCAAACTCAAGATTGAAGGACAGCTCCCTCCCGTCCGCGGTTTTTACCGTACCCTGCGTGGAAAATGTAGTATGTTCCTCCTCCATGTGATAGCGCTGCATCTGGTAGCCCTGCACCGTAAACATGGTGGTGGCGCCAGCCGCCGCTATCGGGCTGTTCTGACCGCCCCTGTTTCCGCGAAAACGAAACAGAAGCTCCAGTAGAAATTCCACGCACTGCTGTTTGATGCTGCGCACAGCTTCCTTCTCATCATTTCTCGTGGAAATCTGCCAGCCGCCGGTTGTGTTGCGCATATGTGCGGAGAGGTCTTCCAGATTCGCCTTATCCTTACCATTACCCTCTCCGGCAGTCTTTTCTCCAGTGCCCGTCTGATTCTCAAAAAGAGAATTTAATCCTTCCTTTCCGCCCGCAAAGGTGCCGCCTATGTATCTGGCGCTCATCCTCGTCACGGTACGGCTGGTTCTGGAGGACTGCATCCCTATGGTACCGGAATCAATGATCAATGTTCCCTCCTTTTGTATAAGACCATCCTCCACGCCTGCCTGTGCACCAGACAGCGCCTTCCCTGACGCCCGGCAATAGAAAAGACGGCACTCTTATGGAAATTCCTTTTCCTTAAAAATACCGTCCCTGGTCTCTACATCATTAAATTCCAGAAAAGCAGGCTCTGGCCATGAGCTGCCTCCCTGTAATTTATATATCGGAGCTTTTTTTATTTACTTAATAGCAATTTCTTATCACCCTGCAATGTATGCCGTATACATGCTGCTGATCTGACTCTCGTCGAGCACATATTTCCAGATATGTATTTCGTCGTAGCTGGCGCGGAACAGCTCGTCGTAACAACTGATTCCCAGATAGGCGCACACGCTCTCCTCATCCATATGTAACAGCGACACTTCTCCCGAACCGATAAGCTCGCTGTTCAGATACAGATAGCCCATGGCCCTTCCCTCCGCTGCCCCTGAGGATGGAGAAGCATCCACGCATACCGTGATGTATACCCACTTGTTCAGATTAATCCATTTTTTCTGTTCCATAGAAGGGCGGATCTCGCAGGAATTATTCAAAACCGCGTCAATCGTGTTAAAAATCGGCACGACCTCCTCTCCCTCCTCCGTGGTCTTCCTGTTGACGGAGAGATAGCTCTGGCTGCCTCCCACATCCATCAGATGCGAACCGATCATCAGAAACGGTGACCAGTCAAACAGCTCGTCCGCGCGGAACCAGAATGAAATCGTATAGGACTCATTCAAAGGCTCCACGCCCTGAAGCGCCACGCCGTAACTACCGTCCAGATAGAGCGCATCGCCCTCAATTCCTTCCGTAAACAGGGGAAACACGTCCTCAGAAGGTTCCGGATAAGTGCCGCTGTTAAAGCGGCCATCGTCTCCCTCTCTCGTCACCACAACCGCATCGTTCAGCTTCCCGTTAAAGGAATAGCTGTAGTCCGCCTTGGGGACATTGCTCAGAAGCACGTCGTTTATGATCTCTTTGGAAGAAGAGTCCACCTCCGGCTTTTCCGGCTCCATCTCCGGCAGGGCGACATTCGCCAGCGCCTCCGCGGAAGGTCCTTCCACTGGCACGCTCTCCCGCGCGTCATTATTCTGTTTTGTCCCGCCTTTCACCGCCGCGCAGATGAACCCGGCCGCCGCCAAAAGGACAATTCCTATGGAGACAAGAGGACGCAGGACGTCCCCTTTCTCCTTTTTCACCCCATTACGCATAATCCCCCTAAGCCGTGCAAAGAACGCTGCCGCCCCCGCCGTCAGGCTTTCGACTTATTTCTCACGCATCTACCCTGTTATAGTTGATAAGACATCCCTTTAATATAATCTGTCTCTCCTCGTCTGTCAGCTCCCCTAACGTCATGGTAAAAGGCAGAAGCGTTCCTTCCTCCACACACACACGGTAAGCCTCGATGGTCTCCGCTTTCTCCTCTACCGCCTTGCGGATGCCAGGGAAAAACAGATAGTCCAGATTCTTAAAAGGCAGTTCTCCCGTTTCGATCAGAAACGGCAGCATCCCCCAGTTGATCAGATTGGAGCGGTATCTCTTGGTCGCGTACTCGTTGGCGATATTGGCCCATCCGCCCAGCACTTTCTGACAGCTTGCCGCCTGCTCTCTGGCGGAACCGTCGCCCGGTTTCACCGCGAAGATTGTGGAGCCAAACCCGGTATTCTCATGGGACGCGTCCGCAAATGTTTTCTTCACCGCATCCATCACCGGCTTCACGTCCGCATGGGCCTGACAAGGATGCTCTCCCTGCATTCTGGCCTTCTCCGCTCTCTGAATATCCTTGGCCCGTCCCACATATTCCGGATCTTTTCTGGAAAGCGTAAACTCCGCAAGTCCCAGCGGATTAGAGCGGTAGGAGGAAGTTTCCCCGGAAGGAATCAGCTCGTCCGTCGTGGTAACGGGATCGTGGATTTCCGAAACCACCCGCAGCACCAGATTCTCCGGCAGTGCGCCCATAGCGGGCCAGTCCTTGATGTTCGGTCCGAACTGAATCTCCACACTCTCATCCGCCGCACCCTTGGAATCAAAGACGCGGTTCTTATAGATATTCGCATCAAAGTGATATTTATATTTTCCGATTTCTCCGTCAAACTCGGTGGCCGGCGTCAGCATACCCTTGTTGGCCGCCGTAGCCGCGATGGATCTGGCATCCATGAGAGCCACGGAAGAAATCTGGCCGTTTTGCAGCTTGGATCCTTCCCTGTTGGGGAAATTCCTCGTGGAGTGCCGGATGCTGAACGCATTGTTGGCCGGCGTATCGCCCGCGCCGAAGCATGGCCCGCAAAACGCCGTCTTAAGCACCGCGCCCGTCTCCAGAATGGCCGCCGCGCAGCCGTTTTTAATCAGCTCCATATACACAGGCATGGAAGCCGGATACACGCTTAAGGTAAAGCCGTCGGAACCGGTATAGGAGCCCCGCAGGATATCGGCCGCCGCACAGATATTTTCAAATCCGCCGCCCGCACAGCCCGCGATAATGCCCTGATCCACCATAAATTTACCGCCCTGCACCTTATCCTGTAAAGAATAAGGCACCGCGCCGTCCAGACTTACCTTAGCCCGTTCCTCCACGTCGTGAAGCACATCTTGCAGATTCGCGTTCACCTCGTCGATGGTGTAAGTGTTGCTCGGATGGAAAGGCATGGCGATCATGGGACGGATTTTCGACAGATCCACCGTAATCATACCGTCGTAATAAGCGATCTCCCCCGGATTTAACTCCTTATATTCCTCTTTCCTTCCGTGAATTTCATAAAATTCCTTTATCTGCTCATCCGTCCGCCAGATCGAGGACAGACAGGTGGTTTCCGTGGTCATCACGTCGATGCCGATACGGAAGTCCGCACTCAGGGAGGCAACGCCCGGACCCACGAACTCCATCACCTTATTTTTCACATAACCGTTTCCAAACACCGCGCCGATAATGGCCAGCGCCACGTCCTGCGGCCCGACGCCTTTTACCGGCTCGCCCGTCAGATACACGCCCACTACGCCCGGCATATTGATATCGTAAGTCTGGGACAAGAGCTGCTTGACAAGCTCCGGCCCGCCCTCGCCCATAGCCATCGTGCCGAGCGCACCGTACCTTGTATGGGAGTCGGAGCCTAAAATCATCCTGCCGCCCCCTGCAAGCATTTCCCTTGCGTACTGGTGAATCACCGCCTGATGGGGCGGTACATAGACGCCGCCGTACCTCTTGGCACAGGTAAGACCGAACATGTGGTCATCCTCATTGATGGTGCCGCCCACCGCGCAAAGGGAATTATGACAGTTGGTGAGCACATAGGGAATGGGAAATCTGGTAAGCCCCGAAGCTCTCGCCGTCTGGATAATCCCCACAAACGTAATGTCGTGGGACGTCAGTTTATCAAATTTAATCTTTAATTTCTCCATATTGCCGGAAGTGTTGTGCGCCGCCAGAATACCGTAAGCAATCGTGTTCTTCGCCGCCTCACTGCCGGAAACTTCCTGTCCTGTCTTATTTTTAATCTGCGCTGCGGCATCCGCGCTGTCAGGGATGATTTCCGTCCCGTTCAGCAGATACGCGCCGCCCTGTGTCAATTCAATCATACGCTCCTCCATGTCTGTGTGATTCTTTCCGCGTTCCTCTATATTTTAACTACCAGAATTATTATAAAGGATAAGTGCCGCAGGTGCAACATACTTCCCAATAACCGTTTTTACTTGCTCCGTGCCGGATTATTTTCCCTTCTGCCTTCAACCTGGAAAGGATTCTTTCCACCTGCCTGTCCGTCAATCCGATCGTAGACGCAAGCGTTTTCGCTGTTAATCCGGAATCCTGCCCAAGCAGCGCCAGAATTTTCTCCTCATTTGTCCCGACATTTACTCCGACATTTGTTCCGACATCATGCTGCCTGCTCTGCCCCTCGACGACATCTTTCAGCGCGTCTCTTATGACCCCGAGCATGAACGTGACAAAAACTGTGGACTCCCCCGCCGTGTTAGAGACATTCAAAGCTCTGTAATAGCCTTCCTGCTTTGAAAAAATCAGGGTTTCAATCGGCATCCATGCAAAAAATTCTTTCCATTTCTGTAAAATCAGAGATTGCCACAATCTGCCGATACGTCCGTTACCATCCGCGAACGGATGAATAAATTCAAATTCATAATGAAAAATGCAAGACTTTACAAGGGGATGCTGTTTCGATTTCCGCATCCAGTCAAAAAGCTGTTTTATCAGCTCCGGCACATAGTTGGCCGGCGAACCGGCATGAATCAACTGTTCTCCCGCATATACGCCAACATTACCGCTGCGGAATCGTCCAGCTTCCTTAACAAGTCCGTCCATCATAATCCTGTGTGCCAGTAACAGATTCTTTACGCTGTACGGATCCAAAGCGGACACACGCTCATACGCCTCATAAGCATTTTTCACTTCCCTGATATCCTGCGGCGGCCCGAGTACTGTTTTGCCGTCGATCACATCCGTCACTTGATGCAGCGTTAGCGTATTCTGTTCAATGGCGAGCGACGAATGAATAGATTTAATTCTGCTCTCACGGCGAAGTCTGGGATTAGGCTGCAATGTATCATAAGTCTCTACTGCGCCGACCTGTTCCCCGATTTCAATAACCAGATTGGTTATCTCTTCCGTCATCGCAAAAGGCGGCATATAGATTTCACCCATATCCGCACCTCCTTCCGTCTGCTTTCTGTGCAGAAACATCCTTGCCGCTGCCGGAAATCACCCTTCCACATACTTCATATAATACCCGTAATCCTCTTTCTTACAGTTCACCCGCATCCGCACACCGTCCTGCGCGTACTCCGTCGAAAATACCACCGCGTTCTCATTCAGATAGGAAACCGCCCTGCCGTCCGTGTAGGGAATCAGAAGCGTGCACTCCTTGTACCCGCCGGAAAGCTTCTCCCCGATCAGGCAGACCAGCTCCTCCATCCCGATCCGCTTTTTGGCGGACAGATAAATCGAATCGCCAAGGCAGTCTCCCGCCATTGATCCGCCTCCCACACCCGCCTTCGGCACCACCGGCAAATGCGCTGCAAGCTGCGCCTCCTCCACACCGGAAAGCCCTGGCAGCGCATCGGGAGAGACCAGATCCGCCTTATTATAGACATAGAGCATGGGAACGCCGTCCGCCTGCAGCTTCTTTAAGGTCTGATTGGTGACGGCAATCTGCTCCTTATAATGTTCGTCACTGTAATCCACCACTTGTATGAGCAGATCCGCCTCCTTCGCCTCCTCCAGCGTGGACTGAAACGCCTCCACCAGATTGTGCGGCAGTTTGTGAATAAAGCCGACTGTATCCGACAGCAGGAACGCATGATGCTCCGGTGGCGCAATCTTTCGCACGGTAGTGTCCAGCGTGGCAAAGAGCATGTCCTTCTCAAAGACGTATTTTTCCTCCTGTGCCTCCCTCTCATCCGCGCCATAAAGATCGAGCATGGCATTTAAGAGCGTCGATTTTCCCGCGTTGGTGTAGCCCACCAGCGCGACCCTCGGAAGGCCCGACTTCACGCGGCGCTTTCTCTGGGTTTCCCGCTCGCTTCCCACTTCCTTTAATTCCCGCCTTAGCTCCGAAAGCCTCTTTTCCAGCACACGTCTGTCCAGCTCCAGCTTCGTCTCCCCGGCGCCCCTGCTGCTCATGGAACCGCTTGCGCCGCCCTGCCTTGAGAGCGCCGCGTGGAGTCCCACAAGTCGCGGCAGCATATATTGCAGTCTCGCCACTTCCACCTGCAGTTTGGCCTCTCTTGATCTGGCTCTTCTCGCGAAAATATCCAGAATCAGAGCACTCCTGTCCAGAATCGGCTTCTCCAGCCGCTCCTGCAGGTTCCGCATCTGCATGGGGGAGAGAGAATTGTCAAAAATAATGACATCCGCTCCCAGATCCTGCGAAAGCCCTTTTACCTCGTCCACCTTACCCGTGCCGATATAAAAAGCCTTGTGCACCGTCTCAAGTGTCTGGGACGTCACACCCGCCACTTCCATGTCGCAGGCCTCGGCCAACGCCCCAAGCTCCTCTAAAGAAGTGAGATAATCTTCCCCGTCATTTAAGTTTGCGCCCACCAAAAGCACCCGTTCCATGAACATCCCTCCATGATTCCGCATCGCGAAATCTCAAATCACTTTCACTCTATTCCTCCAACTCCTTCAGGAACTCCCGGAACGCCTCTTTCGCCCGCTCAATCGTGCCGGGCTCATAGGAATTAAGCGCCTGCTCGTACTTGTGAAGCTCCTGCGATATCAGATATCTTTTATCCCCCAGACTCTCCTCATACATCCGCTCTCCCAATGTGAGCAGATACTTGTTCTCCTCCCTGTCTCTCGGATGGATCTTTAAATAGGACAGGGTTTCAAAACGCGCCGCAATCTCCTCCGGCGTCATGTCCGCGTTTTTGCCGCCGAAAACCTGTTTCTCCTTCTTGCCGGTGGACACCACCTTAACCTCCGCCTCCAGAATGGAATTGATGTCATAGGTGTAGGTCACGTCCACGGCCTCCTCCCCCGCGGGGGCGGGCGGCACCTCTATATTCAGCTCTCCCAGAGAAAGATTATTCTTTGCGAAACGGCTCTCGCCCTGCAGCACATTGACCCGGATTTTCGTCTGGTCATCCCGCACCGTATACAGCCGCTCCGTGCGGCTTGCCGGAATAATCGTATTTCTCTCGATAATGGGGCAGAACACGCCATTTTCAAAATAGCCCTTCTCCCACTCTCTGACCACTTCCGTACCAAGCGTAAAAGGGCAGACATCCGTGAGAATCACTTCCCTGATCGCTTCTTTGCGCTCCTTCATGGCGCCCTGAATGGCCGCGCCCAGCGCCACCGCCTCATCCGGATTGATATTGGTATCCGGAATCACCCGGAACAGCCTGCTCACAAACCGGCGGATCACCGGGCTCTTAGTCGCCCCGCCCACCAGCACTACCTTGTCGATATCAGCCAGACGGATATGGGCGTCCGAGAGGCTGCGCCGCACAGGCTGTCTGATCTTTTCAAGCAGATCCTCGCAGGCGCGTTCATAGGCGGAAAGCTCAACCGTAAAGGAAAATGCCTCCTCCCCGATTTTACACTCCATAACGGAAGTTTTCCCCTCCGAGAAGCCGGTCTTGCATTTGTCCGCCTGTTTGTGGATATGGCGAAGCGTCTTTGCGTCAAGCGCAAGCCTGTCAAACTGCGGAAACTTCTCGAAGAACATCTCCTCCAGCACATTCGTAAAATCCTCGCCGCCGAGGAAATTGTCCCCTGCCACGGCGCGCACTTCCAGAATACTGTCGATCCGCTCCAATACAGACACATCGAAGGTGCCGCCGCCCAGATCAAACACCAGAAAACGCATATGCCCCTGACTCTGATACAGGCCGTAGGCGATGGCCGCCGCCGTTGGCTCGCTGATGATCCGCTCCACCTTAAGTCCCGCAAGCTCCCCCGCTCTTCTGGTGGCCCGCCGTCTCTCGTCGTTAAAATAGGCGGGCACACTGATGACAGCCTCCTCCACAGGCTCACCCAGAAAGCTCTCCGCGTCCTCCTTAAGCGCCCGGAGCACAAAAGAGGAAAGCTCCTCCGCCGTAAACGTCTTGTGCAAAAGATTAAACTTCCTGCCGCTGCCCATATCCCGCTTGAAGACGGAGGCTGCGCTGCCGGGATAGAGAAGCCCTCTCTCCACCGCCAGATCTCCCACATAAATCTGCTCTTCCCCGTCCATGCTCACCACGGAGGGCGTCAGCCTCTTTCCGAGGCGGTTCGGTATGATCTGCGGCCCCTCCTCCGTGAAATAAGCCGCCAGACTGTTGGTCGTTCCCAAGTCGATTCCGATTATCATTTTCGATCAAATCCCTTCGCTCTTACTATTTTTTCCGTTTTAAGTCAATTCTTCCATGCAGGGCCGTCCTGTTTCTCCGGTTCTGTCTTCCTGTGAAACAGCCGCGCCATAAGCCCCTGCTTCTGCCCGGCGTCAGACGTCTCTTCCACATCTTTCAGCCCTGTGCGTCCGCCGGGTTTCCCGGAAGAAGCATTGCCGCCACCCCGGATTTTCTCCAACAGGATTTTGGCCTGGGTCATTTTTATGTCCCTTCTCAGGGTCTCCTCAAACTGCGCTGCCGCTTTGTCCGGTTCTCCCTCGCAATAATAATAGCAGCCGAGCCAGAAAGAAGCCTCGAAACATTTGCCATATCCGCATCCCGCGCATGGCCTTTGCCGTTCCATTTCCTCAAAAGTCCGCCTTGCCTTTTCTTTTTCGCCCAGCATCAGATCACACCATGCAAGCCATCCGCTGTGCAGGGGCGCATATTTGGGAAAGGTCCGGTATGCCTCCGGTTCTATATGCCCTTCCTCAAGACAGGCAAGCGCCTTCTTCGCATAGCGTGCGGCCTTCTCCCTGTCCCCTATCATATAATAACATCTTGCCCTTCTCCATTCCATCTGGAATTTTTTCTCCAACTGTTCCCCGTACAGCGCAGCAGCGTCCTGATATTTTCTGGCTGCCGCCTCGTAATCGCACGCTTCCGCCAGATGATCCGCCCACTCGTCATACAATTCCGCCAGTTCCTCTTTATTTGCGGATCTTTTCAGGCAGGACTTTTTCATCTCGTCGAAGAGCGCCAGTCCCTCCTGCACTTTTCCCATGGCAAGCAGGGCGTAGGAAGCATTGACATAGTATTCCTTTGTGTCGCCTGTCTGTTTGCGCCTTTCTTCCCCCACCCGCAATGCTTCCTCCGGACGGTTCATCCTGCGGTAGCATTCATCCAGCGTGTCCCACAAGTCCTCGTCGTCCGGAAAGATGGTAAGTCCTTCCCTGCAGCAGGCAATGGCCTTCTCGTAATCACCCTGCTTCTGACAGCACTCCGCCATGCCCCGGTAACCCTTTACAGAAGTATCCTTCTCCTCCATCGTCTTCACTGCACGCTGATAAGCTTCATATCCTTTTGCAAACTGCCTGTCATTCGAATAAGCCAGACCGATATTCTGCCAGAGAATATAAAGTTCATCCTCCGGAACGGTTCCCGACGCAATCGCCGCCTCATAATCCGCAACGGCTTTCTCCGTCTCCATAGCGTCCACATACAGATTTCCCCGATCCCACAGACGGTACCCGCGGTTTTCGGTAATCTCCATCTGCTTATTGATATAAAGCATGGCCTTGTCATAGTCTGCCCGCTTATATTCGGAACGGTACAGATTCTCATAGCATCTGTAAAGCCTTAAGTTCGTATCCCGATACGTCTCATCCTGTTCCACCGCCTTCGTAAAGTAATGCGCGGCCTGCCGCCACGCCTCCGCCATCTGATAGCAGACGCCTATTCCAAAATAATACTCCGCGTGGTGGTAAACTTCTTCCAGTCTCTTATACTGCACAAGCGCCCTGTCAAACTGCTCCGCATCCCGCAGGAGATTGCCCAGCACAAGCACATAGTATGGCTCCTCCGGGTCTAACATGATGGCACCCTGAACAAGCTCTATGGCCGTGCCGAGTTTCTCTTCGCTCTCAAATAGAAGTCCCTTCTCAAAAAGCAGTTCCGCCCGGTCAAGAACGTCCCTGTCATCGGCCTCTTTCTCCGGCTCTCCTTTCGTCTCCCTGAGCAGTGCATTCAATATTTCCAAAGGACGTTTCCGGCTCTCCTCGTCTTCCGAGAGCATACGCAATATCTTAGCCTCCTGGAAGCGCAGCTTTTTGGAAAACTCCACCTGATTTTCTTTCGCTCTCTCTATCACACCCAGCGCATCTTTGTATTGGTTGTGGTCATAAAAGATCATAGCCGCGTAGAGGTACGGTCTGCCAAAGCCTGCGTAAATATCTATCGCACGGTAATAGTCGTCCACCACCTGCTGCGCCTTGCGCATATGGTAACATGCCTCCTGCCTGACCAGATAGGCCGGATAAAATCCGTCGTCCTCCGAAAGAACCTCGTCACAGATCTCCGTCGCCCTCTCGTATTCCTTAAAAGAAAGATACCGGTCCGCCAGATAATATTTACAGTCGAGTCGGGTTCTTGCATCCGTCTCCATCTCAATGGCCGTCTGCGTCTCCCGCTCTCCTTCTTCCCGCCTGTTTGTGCAGAAGCAGCAGACGCCGAGAAGACGATGACTCTGGGACGCCTTCGACGTCCGTTTCTCCTCGTCCTCCACATTTTCCTCCACACATTTCAGATGGGCCTGATATACGGGAATGGCCTCCTCATACCGCTCCATCCGGTACAGACTCCAGGCCTTTAATTCAAGCCCGTCCTCCGCCGCCTCCAGTTCACTGTCCTCCGAAAGCAGGGTAAGAATGTCCTCATACCGCTCCAGATCAAACAGCCGCCACCCCAGATACGATCTCAGCTCCCTGCCCGAAAGCTCCTCATAGGCTCCGCCCTTGTCAAGCGCATCCCGCAGCGCGGGAACCAGCTCGCCGTCGATCTCTCTCTGCCGCCCCAGAAGCTCCTCGTCACGCCGGTTCACCTTTATCAGCTCATCCACGTATTTACCGGCCCGATACCATTCTTTCCGGTCCGCCAGACAGTGCATGGCAAAATATTTCGCCATATAATAATCCGGCTCTTCGGAGAGCACCGCTTCCCACTGTGCAAGCCCCCTGTCCTCGTCTCCTGTATCGTAAAAAATTTTCCCCGTCCAGACACGCACATAGCTGTCCTGCGGATAGCGCCCGATCAGTTTCTCCGCCAGCTCCCGCCCTTTTTCGCACGCATCCTTGCGGATATGCAGGCGCAAACGCTCCACATCCTCGTAGGGGTGGTAAACGCCGTGCCTTTTCATATCAGACAGACTCTGGGGCACATCCTCCGTCTCATCATTCTCCAACAGATTCTTAATCTGAAAATACTCCCGTATATAATCATCCGCCTCCTCGTCGCTCTCCGGCGTGCAGCCGTCCTGCGCCTCGAACAGGCTGTAATCGAGAAAATCCTCCGTGTTTACATGATACTGGATGTGCTTTAGGAAATTCACATGGAACTCCTCCTTTAGCGCATCGAAATCCTCCAGCACATGAAATGTCTGATCAATCTGACGCCACACCATCTGCGGCAGAAGGGCGTGCCCCGAAAGAAAGCCGAGAAGCTGCCCTCTCGCCTCCAGAAAGGTATCAAAACCGGCGCAGACCGGATCGTCAAAAAGCGCTTTCCAGTTTTCCACCTCTCTGCGCAAAAGGATATCCCGGTAAATTTCCCGCACGCGCTGCATCCACAGCCCGATCTCCCCCTGTGGCCGGAATTCTTCCTCCGCTTCCTCCTGCTGCTTTGCAAAACGCACGGCTTCCTCATAGGCCTCCCGCAGCCGTTTAAAGCCCTCCGGATCATCCTCCGGGTTTGTATTCTTTAAAAGCGAAAGGTAACTGCCCCTGATTTTCTCTTCTTCCTTTGTCTCCGAAAGTCCCAGTATCTGAAATGCCAGCTTTTTGTCCATAAATATACCGCTCCTCTCCCCTTCCTGTCTTTTTATCATAACACATACCCGCCACAAAATCGAGTAGAGCCTTTGGTTTTCCGGTTCTGCTCATGTGCGCAAAAAAAGGCTCTCTCCCTGTTGCAGGAGAAAGCCTTTCTGATGTCTTCTTATTTCATGATTTTTTTCACCGCAGAGCCAACCGTCGTCACAGGCTCCTTCGGGATCACAACCTTATCCAGCTTCCAGATATCATCCACATACTCCTGAATGGTTCTGTCGGATGTAAACTTGCCGGAGCAGGCCACGTTTAAGATAGCGCTCCGCGCCCAGCCCTTTTCATCCCTGTAGGCTGCCTCCACCTTTCTCTGCGCTTCCGCATAAGCCTTGAAATCCTTAAGAATAAAGTAAGTATCAGCCTTTGCGGTGCTCTGCGTATTTAACAGAGAATTGTAAAGCGAACGGAACATATCCGGATCGCCGGGGGCATAGGTGCCGTTGATGAGCTGCATCAGCACCTTTCTCACATCGGGATCGTTGTTAAAGATATCCGTGGGATGATAACCGCCGTAATTCTCGTAACGGATCACCTCGTCGGAGGACAGACCGAAAATAAACGCGTTCTCTTCGCCCACTTCCTCCACGATCTCCACGTTTGCACCGTCCATCGTACCGATGGTCAGCGCGCCGTTTAACATAAACTTCATGTTGCCCGTGCCGGAAGCCTCCTTGCTGGCCGTGGAAATCTGCTCGGACACATCCGCCGCCGCGAAGATAAGCTCCGCGTTGGACACACGGTAGTTCTCGATAAACACCACTTTGATCTTTCCGTTGATGGCAGGATCGTTGTTCACCACGTCCGCCACGGAATTGATCAGCTTGATGGTCAGTTTCGCGTTCTTGTAGCCTGCTGCCGCCTTCGCGCCGAAAATGAACGTTCTGGGATAGAAATCCATATCCGGATGCTCTTTCAGCTCATTGTAGAGATACATCACATGCAGGATGTTCAAAAGCTGACGCTTGTACTCATGCAGACGTTTTACCTGTACGTCAAAGATGGAACGGGGATCCACTTCGATGCCGTTGTGCTCCAAAATGTAATCCGCCAGACGCACCTTGTTCTGGTACTTGATATTCATAAACTCCTGCTGCGCCTTCTCGTCATCCGCATAGATTTTGAGCTTGTTGATCTTGGGCAGATCCGTAATCCAGTCGTTTCCAACATGATCGCTCACCCAATCCGCCAGAAGCGGGTTCGCGTGCAGAAGGAACCGTCTCTGGGTAATGCCGTTTGTCTTGTTGTTGAACTTCTCAGGCATCATTTCGTAGAAATCTTTCAGCTCCTGGTTCTTTAAGATTTCCGTATGTAATCTTGCCACACCGTTCACGGAGTAGCCTGCAGCGATCGCCAGATGCGCCATCTTCACCTGCCCGTCATAGATAATCGCCATCTTCCTGACTTTCTCATGGTTGCCGGGATACATCTGCTCGATTCTCGCGATAAAGCGGCGATTGATCTCCTCCACGATCTGATACACTCTGGGAAGGAGCCTAGAGAACAGTTCGATGGGCCATTTCTCCAGCGCCTCAGACATAATCGTGTGGTTCGTATAAGCGCATGTCCTGGTCGTTACCTCCCACGCCTCGTCCCATGTCAGATAATGCTCATCCATCAGAATGCGCATCAGCTCCGCAACCGCAACGGTGGGATGGGTGTCATTTAACTGGAAAGTCACCTTCTCATGGAACTTTCTGATGTCGTCATGGTTTCTCATATACTTCGCCACTGCCGTCTGCACCGACGCAGAGATAAAGAAATACTGCTGTTTTAAGCGAAGCTCCTTGCCCGCGTAGTGATTGTCGTTAGGGTAGAGCACCTCCACGATATTTCTGGCCAGATTTTCCTGCTCCACCGCCTTCTGGTAATCGCCCTTATCGAAGGAATCGAGCTGGAAACAGTTCACCGGCTGCGCATCCCAGATCCGAAGGGTGTTGACAACACCGCTGCCATAGCCGACAACCGGCAGATCATAGGGAACCGCCGTCACCGCCTGATAACCCTCCTGCTTAAAGTTGCTCCTGCCGTTCTCATCCACATAGACATTCACATAGCCGCCGAAACGCACTTCCTTCGCATACTCCGGCCGGCGCAGCTCGAAGGGATTGCCGTCTTTGAGCCAGTTGTCCGGCACCTCCACCTGATAGCCGTCACGGATTTCCTGCTTGAACATGCCGTAACGGTACCGGATGCCGCAGCCGTAAGCCTCATAGCCGAGCGTTGCCAGAGAGTCCAGAAAGCAGGCAGCCAGACGACCTAAGCCCCCGTTACCCAGCGCTGCGTCAGGCTCCTGATCCTCCACCACGTTGATGTCGATGCCCAGCTCCTCGAGCGCCTGTGAGAACGCTTTATATGCCTGTAAATTGATCATGTTGTTGCCGAGCGCTCTGCCCATCAGAAATTCCATAGACAGATAATAAACCATTTTCGGATCCTGTCTCTCAAACTCCTTCTGAGACTTTAACCACTGATCCACAATGGCGTCCTTGACCGCATAGGAAACCGCCTGAAAGATCTGCTGGTCAGTCGCTTCCTCCAGCGTCTTTCTGTAAAGGGTTTTTACATTGTAAAGGACGCTTCTCTTAAAAAGCTCTGTATCAAAAGTTGTCGTAGGTGCCTTTTTAATCATCTCTCTCCTCCTCGTTAACCCTGCTGTCAGATTAGGTTTATTTACATTCATTTCCATTATAGCCTGTATTTTTCCGTTTGACTATATAAAGATTGAAATTTACCGTTTCCGTCCGGAAAACTTCATGATTTGATACGTCTGCGCGGTTCACTGCCGGCAGCTATATTTTCTGAATGGCTATCGTCACGGTCTCCCCGTTCACATTCCACTCCCTGGAAACCGTCAGATTTTCTCCCGTACCGATGCTCTCCGCCAGCACTTTCCCGGCAATCACAGCCTCATTCTTCGCAGCGATCTGCGCTACTTTCTCATTGCCGTTCAGGGAGACTCTGATGTGGTCCATCACCTCAAAGTCCGCATCTTTTCTCATGGTCTGGATCTTGCTGATGATCTCGTAGACAAAACCCTCCTCGAGCAGCGCTTCCGACAGGTTCGTGTCGAGCACCACCGTCAAATAATTGTCGGCCTCCGCCACAAAACCGTCCTTCTGCGCCATGTCGATCAGCAGATCTTCTTCTGCAAGGGCAACTTCTGTGCCGTCCACGTCAAAGACGAGCCTGCCCTCCGCCTTTAAGGTCTCCATCGCCGCGCTTCCGTCCACTGCGGACAGATACGCCTTGATGCCGCCGAGCTGTTTGCCGTACTTCGGACCGACGGTCTTAAGCTGTGGCTTGAAGCTGTAAGTCGTAAACGCTGACACGTCGTCGGAGAATACGATCTGCTTTACATTTAATTCGTCCCTGATGATATCCTGATAGAACTCGTCAAGAACGGTTTCCGCTTTCACATACATGGTGCCGATGGGCTGACGGTTCTTGATGTTGGCCGTATTGCGGGCCGCACGCCCCATGACAACAATCTTTAGTACCTCCTCCATGGACTTCTCAAGCGTCTCGTCGATCATCCCCTCGTCCGCCGTCGGGAAATCGCACAGATGGATGCTCTCCGTCGCATCTTTGTCGATGCTGCACACCAGATTGCGGTAAATTTCCTCCGTCATGAAAGGAATCATCGGCGCAGCGCACTTGCAGATGTCCACAAGGGCCGTATAAAGGGTCATATACGCATTGATCTTATCCTGCTCCATGCCCTTCGCCCAGAACCGCTCGCGGCTTCTTCTCACATACCAGTTGCTCATCTCATCCACAAAGTTATCTAACACCCTCGCCGCCTCGGGGATTCTGTAATGGTTCAGATGATCGTCCACTTCTTTGATGGCCGTGTTCAGTTTGGAGAGCAGCCACTTATCCATCACGGGAAGTTTGTCATATTCCAGACTGTACTTCGTCGCGTCAAAATTGTCGATATTCGCATACAGCACAAAGAAAGCATAAGTATTCCACAACGTGCCGAGGAATTTACGCTGTCCCTCCTGCACCGCTTTGCCGTGAAAACGGTTGGGCAGCCAGGGCGCCGAGTTGATATAGAAATACCACCGGATCGCGTCCGCGCCGTAAGTTTCCAGCGCCTCGAAAGGATCTACCGAATTGCCCTTAGACTTACTCATCTTCTGGCCGTTCTCATCCTGCACATGCCCGAGCACGATCACGTTCTCAAAGGGGGCCTTGTTAAACAGGAGCGTGGACTCCGCCATCAGGGAGTAGAACCAGCCACGGGTCTGATCCACCGCCTCGGAGATAAACTGCGCCGGGAACTGGCTGTCAAACAGCTCCTTATTCTCAAACGGATAGTGGTGCTGTGCAAAAGGCATCGCGCCTGAGTCAAACCAGCAGTCGATCACCTCGGGCACGCGTTTCATCGTCCCGCCGCATTCCGGGCAGGTGCAGGTAATCTCGTCGATATAAGGTCTGTGCAGCTCCACGGTCTTCGCCGCCGCGTTGCCGCTCATCTTCTCCAGTTCCTCTCTGGAACCGATGGCTTCCATATGGCCGCAGCCTTCGCACTCCCACACATTTAAGGGCGTGCCCCAGTAACGGTTTCTGGAAATACCCCAGTCCTGAATATTTTCCAGCCAGTTGCCGAAACGCCCCTCGCCGATGGATTCGGGAATCCAGTTCACCGTCTTATTATTGCGCACCAGATCGTCGCGCACCGCCGTCATTTTGATGAACCAGGACTCACGCGCATAGTAGATCAGGGGCGTGTCGCAGCGCCAGCAGAACGGATAATCATGCTCGAACTTTGGCGCGTCAAAGAGCTTTCCTTCCTTATCCAGATCTTTAATCACTTCCGGATCGGCCTTCTTCACAAACAGACCGGCGTAGGGCGTCTCCTCCGTCATGCTGCCCTTGCCGTCCACGAACTGCACGAAAGGCAGGTCGTATTTCCGGCCAACCTGTGCGTCGTCCTCACCGAAGGCCGGGGCGATATGCACGATGCCGGTACCGTCCGTCATGGTAACATAGCTGTCGCACGTCACATAGTGCGCTTTCTTTTTCTGTCTGGAAGCCTCTTCGCCCGCGCAGGCAAACAACGGCTCATACTCCTTGTATTCCAGGTCCGTGCCCACATAGGTTTCCAGCACCTCATATGCCGGTGTGTCGTCCGTTGCCAGCTTGCCAAGCACCGTATCCAGAAGCGCCTGCGCCATATAATAAGTATAGCCGTCCGCCGCCTTCACCTTTACATAGGTCTCCACGGGATTCACGCAGAGCGCCACGTTGGAGGGCAGCGTCCACGGCGTCGTCGTCCACGCAAGGAAATAAGCGTCCTCACCCACCACCTTAAACCGGGCGATGGCGGAGCGTTCCTTCACCGCCTTGTAGCCCTGCGCCACCTCATGGGATGACAGAGGCGTGCCGCAGCGCGGGCAGTAGGGCACAATCTTAAAGCCCTTGTACAGCAGGTTCTTGTCCCAGATCTGCTTGAGCGCCCACCACTCGGACTCAATAAAGTCATCGTGATACGTCACATAGGGATCATCCATATCCGCCCAGAAGCCGACCGTGCCGGAGAAATCCTCCCACATGCCCTTGTACTTCCAGACAGATTCCTTACACTTGCTGATAAACGGGTCAAGCCCGTACTCCTCGATCTGCTCTTTTCCGTCTAAGCCGAGCAGCTTCTCCACTTCCAGCTCCACCGGCAGGCCGTGGGTGTCCCACCCTGCCTTACGGGGCACCATATACCCCTTCATCGTGCGGTATCTGGGAATCATGTCCTTAATAACACGCGTCAGTACGTGTCCGATGTGGGGCTTGCCGTTGGCCGTCGGCGGCCCGTCATAAAACGTGTAAGTGGGACCGTCCTTGCGGGAGTCCATGCTCTTCTGGAAGATCGCATTGTCCTTCCAGAAAAGGCACACTTCTTTTTCTCTGTCCACAAAATTCAGGTTCGTGTCAACTTTCTGATACATAGTGTCCATCCTTTCTCCTGGTTCTGTGCGCGATAAGCAGTTCGGTCTGCTTCGCGGGTCTTCCTGCTCTGCTTCCTCTTGCGCGATAAGCAGTTCGTGATGCTTTGCATCCCTCACTCGCGTTGCTCGCCGTAAGCCCCTCAAAGCATCCCCTCGTGCTGGCACGGTGTCTGCTTCGCGGGTCTTCCTGCTCTGCTTATCGCGCAAAAAACCCCCGTCCCGTAAAAGGACGAGGGTAAAGTTCTCGTGATACCACCTGTTACGACGTACCGCCACCATGGATGGCTATACGGTTCCCGATAACGGCGGGATGCCGTCAAAGCCTACTGTTCCACCGCCTGCACTGCGCGTCCTCTGAAACAGATTCCAGCCGGGTAACTCAGCTCCCCGCCTTCCGCGCGGCCGCATATGCGGCAAAAGTTCAGTCTGAAACTCAGAAGTGATCTTCCCCGGTTTTCTACTCGTACCGGTCTTCCACCCCCACCGGCTCGCTGTGACTTTGAAAAGTCGGGTACTGTCTTCCTCAATGTCTCTGCCTATCATAACTGCTTATCATTTTGGCATTGAAAGGCCGGATTGTCAAGAGGAATCTTCACCCCTTTCAGAAACAGATCGGTTCCACTTCCTCACTGAGCGGCTTCATCTCATATTCCGGCAGCCTGTCCAGCAGCTCCTCCAGACAAAGTCCGGTGCTGCCGACCACATCATGGGCCAGCAGAACGACCTTCTTTCGTCCAAGTGTGGTCGATACGCCGTTTTCTATCAGCTGCTTCGGATCCGGATCTGTGACCGCGTCCTCCAGACTGGCATTCCAGTCGTAATATATGTAACCTCTGGCCGTCATCTCGCGGACGATGGCCTTGCCCGTTTTCTGATTGTAAGCGTTGACGCTGCCGCCCGGAAAGCGGAACAGGTTCGTCTCCACCCCCGTCGCTTCGTACACGGTCTGCCTTGCCTTTTCAAAGTCCGCCACATAGCTGTCCACGCTCTCATACAAGGCGTCGTAATCATGGTTATCGCAGTGAATGCCAATGGTGTGTCCCTCCGCCACGATCTGACGGGCCATCTCCGGATGTCTTCTCACATTCTCCCCTACCAGAAAAAAGGTGGCCTTAATGTTCCTTTCCCGCAGGATGTCGAGCACCTTTCCGGTATTTTCCACGGAAGGACCATCGTCAAAGGTCAGATACATGGTCTTTGGATGAAAATAGCAGGCAATACCCTGCACAATGCCGCCCGCGATCTGCTGCCGGTACTCCGCCAGACTGAGTTTCCTGCGCTCCGCCCCGTTGGAGAGAAATCCCGTCTCAATGAGGCAGGCGGGCATGGAAGTGTTTCCCGTCACATAAAAGTCCGCATCGCTTCGCAGTTCCCGCTCCACGGCGCTTGTACTTTTTAGCGTCTGCTGTCTGATCAGCAGCGCCAGTCTCCTGCTGTCCGGTCTGGCGTCGTCCTCCGTGTACCACACTTCCATCCCGTTCACCCCGCTGCCCTCCTCCGTGGCGTTCTGGTGGATGCTGACATAGATATCCGCTCCAGACCGGTTCGCCTCCTCCACGCGCGCTTCCTTCGTAATATAGACATCCGTCTCCCTGGACATGATCACACGGTATCCCTGTTCCTTCAACTGGTCCCTCACAAGCAGCGCAATGGCAAGATTCAGGTCTTTTTCCCGAACGCCCTCTCTGGCGCAGCCCTCGTCCGCGCCGCCGTGTCCCGGATCCAGATAAACCGTCGGTATATGCACCGCCGTCCGCCCGCTCTCATCCCCGCCGGAAATCACTTCCTGCGCCGCCATCACGACAATGGGAAGAGCGATTTCCTGTGCCCAGAGCGTCTCTCCCACTGCCCCGTCCAGGGGCCGGTCCACCGCCGTTGTCTCCCTGGCGCGCCAAAGCTTTTCCGCCAGCAGCCGGACCCCGCCCGCCCCTGCAAGCCGCGTGGCTATCATTGCCGTCAGACAAACCATACACATGCAGACGCCAAGCCCGTATATCTTCCTGTACAGCCTCCTTTTTCTCTGCTCCCTCGTCTCATAGCCGCAGACATATTCCCAGGTAAATGTTGACTCTCCGTACATCACAATGCTCCTCTCTCGTATACCGTACAATTCCGCACGGAGAATGCCGCGTTTTAAGCATTCTCCCATGTGCAGTACTTCCTGTCATCCCGTCCTCTGACGGGGCGTCTTTAGAAGTACTTCACACATTAAGCATACAAAAGAGGAGCATCATAATTTCATCTAAGTTGCATCAAAAAGCCATAATATTTGCATCAAAGTTGCATCATCTTCCTAATCTCACACTCTTATCGGGACACTTTCAGGAACAGCTCGTTAATCCCCTCGTAAAACCCGAGCGTCACCACCGTCTGTCCGCTTCCCATGCCCTCGAAGACATACTTGCGAAAATAGGGCGTCGTCTCTAAAAGAGGGTTGTCCGACTCATAGGGAGACGGTTCGCCAAGTCCCATATATGCCGCCCATTCCGCCACCAGCGCATCCGCGTCGATGTCCTCCCACAAAAGCGGCGTCCTCACATAAAACTCATATATTTTTCCGTCATCCGCGTCAATGCAGGCGTCCATCAGCCTGTTCGCCTTATCCGCGTTTTTCTGGGAATTGGAGAGGGTCATCTTCCAGACGGCCACATTGTTGCGCGGCTCCAGCACGTCAATGGCCGAGTAGAGCGTAACGTCGTAGGAGGACGCGTCCACCTCCCTCACCTGCTCCGGCAGGATTCCCTTTTCCTTAAGCAGCGTAAGCCCTTCATTGCATGTGGCATAGATCTGTTCGTCCGTGATCTCCCTGCCGGACGGTCCCCTGCGGTTTACCACAAAAGCATAGGCGCCTTCCAGCTCCTGATACGCCACCTCCCCATCCGCCTCATGCGCCATGGCGCTCGTCTCGCTCTCGGGAAACGTCTGGCTGCTCAGACAGCATGACAGGATATAGAGCTTTTCATTGCTGTTCATCTGGTAGCGATAGCCTTCCCCTGCGTTTTCCACACTTTCTGTACGGGGTATGTCCAAAATCCCCTGATCCTTGTACTCCGCCAGCGTCTCCGGCCCCCAGATGGAAAGAAACATCGCCGATACCGCCAATAGCGGAACTGCGAGATAATATATCTTACTTTTCATATGTACCGTTCTCCACAAAAGCATACGGGCATCCTAATCCATGTCCCCCGAAAGCGCAAGGATAAAGCTGAAACAGGAACCCTCTCCCTCTTTGCTCTCAATCTGTAACCCGCTGTGATGTATCTTTAGAATCTCCGCACACAGCGCAAGTCCAAGCCCCGCTCCGTTCTTGCTCCTTGCTCTGGACTTGTCCACCATATAAAAGGCCTTGACGATCTTAGCCTGTTCTTCTTCCGGTATGCCGATCCCGTAATCCCTCACCGCGATCCGGTAACCGCCGTCAACCATTTCGCCGCTCACCTCAACCAGGCTCTTCCTGCCGCCGGAAACCGCTTCCGCGGTCACGCCGCTATTCTCCGAAGCCTTACAGGCATTATCAATCAGATTGACAAGCACTGTCTTGATCAGATTCACTTCCATCCGTACCACGGCTTCCTCGTATGCAAAGCGGATGTCTGTCTCCTTTTTCTCCGCAAACATTTCCCGCAGGTATGCAAACAGCTCTCCCACCGGCGCATCCGCCAATCTCGCCTCATCCTGTTTTGCCACGATGATATCCAGAAGGCGAAATGACATGGCCTCCAGACGTTTGCCCTCCGTATAGATATAATTTGCCGACATGATGCTCTTTTCCTCGTCCAGCTTGTGGGAGCGCAGCATGTCCGCGTACCCGATGATCGCCGTCAGCGGCGTTTTCAGTTCGTGGGCAAAGGCGCCCATAAACTCTTCCCTCGCCTCGATCTCCTCCTCCAGCTTGCAAATGTTTTCCTCCAGCGCATTTGCCATCCTGTTAAAATCACCGGTGAGCTGTCCCAGCTCATCCCGGCTGACCTGTCTGGCGCGGTAGGTATAATCACCGGCCGCCATTTTTCTGGTCGCCTTGGTCAGCAGGCGTATCGGCTTCGTCAGAAGGGAGGCAATAAAGAGCATAATGACTATACCGGCAAGCAATATGACCACCGTCACCTTCCGATACAGCGAAAACCCAAGGGCACGCTCCGTAAACACCCCTGTCACATCCTTCATGGTCTCCAGATACAACATTCGGTTTAACGTATTGATGGCAACACAGGTGTGCACATAGAAGCCGTCCTGCACACGGATCACGCGGTAGGATTTGGTGTGCAGATCCGTCTGCGGAAGCAGTCCCTCGTCCGATGTAAATCCGCTGCTGGTATACAGCACGTTTTTCTCCTCATCCGCGATCCGAAGGAGGCGCCCGCCGCCCTGGCCGCCCATTTCCAGCTTGGATGCGATTTCCTCCACCACGCTGTCAGGCAGGACACTGTACTTGAGAGGCACATTTAACGCCGCCGTTTCAAAGGCAAAGCTTAAGATGCTGCTCTCGTCAAGAGCCTGTCCCACCTCTCTGTCCAGAGAAGTCTCGAACACATAGTTTACAAAGTAAAACCCGCTGAATCCCAACGCCAATGCCAGTACGATCATGGTAGACAGCACTAATTTGATAGAAAATTTCATTCCTGCACCTCTAAGCGGTAGCCAACCTTATACACCGCTACCAGACTATGCTCCCATCCCAGTTTTTTTCTCAGCCGCTGTACATGCAGGTCAAGCGTCCTGCTGTCCGCAAAGTATTCTCCTTCCCACACCTTCTCATATAAGGTTTCCCGAAACAGGGCCACGTTTTTATTTTTCATAAAAAGGAGCAGAAGGCCAAACTCTTTATTGGTCAGCTCCACGGGGCGTCCTCCCCTGGTCACCCTGCGCGCGTCCACATCCACCGTCACGTCTCCCGCCGTAAGATGCTGCTCCGCCTTGTTATAACGCCGCAGTACCGCCTCCACCCGCGCCACCAGCTCCACCACGTCAAAGGGTTTTACCAGATAGTCATCCGCGCCCAGCTTCAATCCCTTCACACGGTGCTTCACCTCATGTTTGGCGGTAATAAAAATCACCGGAATCCCCAGAGGACGTATGTACTCCATCACATCATATCCGTCCGCGCCCGGCAGCATAATATCCAGAAGAACCAGTTCAAACGTTTCCCTCTCGATCAGGTCAATCGCCTGCAGGCCGTCCTGCACTGCCGTACAGTGATAACCCGCGGAGGAAAGATTTAAGTCTATCAGGTCGCAAATCGGTTTTTCATCATCCACAATCAGTATCTTAATCATTTGTTGTCTGCCACCCCCAATAAGCGCGCGCTTTTTCTACAAGTATTTCCATCGTGTCCTCATCGCTGCACCGGTATACATCCCTGATTTCCGTATCCGGCACAAACCCGCCGGTTCTCTGATAATAAATCCGGTAATCGCTCTCGATGAGAAGCGCGCCGCCCTCGCCCTCATAGCTGTATCTGGCAAGGATCACGATGTCCTTAAGGCCGTCCCCATCAATATCCCGACAGGTGACTCCCTTGAGCGCATAGAGATTGTCGTACTCCCCCATAGGCTGCAATACAGATACGATGTCTCCCTGCTCATTCACCAGATAGATCATAAAAATGTCGTAATCCGCGATCCGGTATGTCCCGGGCGTCACCTGCAGTTTGCCAAGTTTGCCGAACGTCCGCAGGTAACACTGCTCCGGAATGACCAGGAAACGGTTTCTTTGCAGCTCCTGCAAAGTGGACGCCGTGTACAAAAACTCCGTGGAGTCTCCATCCCGCACAAACGCGGCGATGGAGTCCGCGCTCTTGTTCATCCCGAACCGGTTGATTTTTTCCGAAATCCGATAATCCCTGTAAAAGCCGTTTCCCGTCCGCTCCTGAAAAAGCACGTCCCCGACCTTGTACGTCTCACCCGCATAGGCGCCGCTCTCGTTGACGCAGCAAGTGATGAGAACGATATCCGTCCTGCCGTCCCGGTTCAGATCCTGAAAGGAAACGGCAGCGATGGACTGCGCCGGCTGCCTCATCCGCCCCTTTACGCGGTAATTGGTCTCCAACTGCTCCGTCCGGTAGAGAATCTGCCCGTCCCCGTCCACAAGAAACAGCGCCAGCCGGTTATACCGCTCGTCAAAAGCCGGTACCATCAGCATACTTTCTTCCTCATCCGGATCCAACGCGAATATCTGATCCTCCACCACAAGAAAGCCGCCGCCCGCTATCCCGTCACGGTTCTCAATCGACATCAGCCGCTCATAGTACGCCTCGTACTCAGTCCGTACCGAAGCATCGTCCGGCTCTGTCGGAGCCGCCTGCACAATTTCACCAAAAAAGAAACAACAGATCAATGCCGTCAGCACAAGCGCGCTCCCGTATTTACATCTGTTCATTCGTCAGCACCTCCACAATTTCAGGAAACCGCCACGTTTTATTCTCCCTGTCAAGCATCGCGTACCCGCCGCAGTCCCACCAGATACACGAAATCCCGTACCGGCGCGCCTGTTCCATATAATAGCCGGTCCACGCCAGACGCTCCTGCGTGTTCCCCTTGTCCACACAGCCAAACTCGGTGAGAATCACCGGCACATGCCGCTCCACAAACAGACGGTACATTTCAAAAAACGCCTGCTCTACCTGCTCTCTCGTCCCGGCGTTGTCCCACACTTTTTCCCCGTCCTCCTTCTGGCAGAAACTGTAAGGCGTATACATATGCACCGACACAATCAGCCGCCCGTCATCCGGTATGACAAGCCCCTGCATGGCCTCCGTCCCGCAGTTTCCGGCGTAGGGGCTGATCAGCAGATACCGCGTTCGATTGCCGCCACCGGAAGCCCGCACCGTCTCCACAAAGACCGCGTTCAGATCGTTGACCATGGCGCGCAGCTCCTCCGTGCCCGAAGTCCACTCCACCTCACCGCCCCGCAGTCTCGGCTCATTCACAGCCTCAAACAGAAGGGTTTCGTCATAATCGCGAAAGCGCGCCGCAATCTGCTCCCAGACCACCGCAAACTCCCCGCGTATCTCCTGCGCCCGTTCCGTTTTCAGATCCAGCCACTCCTCATGGTGCAGGTCGATAATCACATACAAATCCGCGGCAAGCGCCATATCGACTACCTCCTGCACCCGGTCCATCCAAACGTCTGAAATCTGATAAGAGACATCCAGATGATCCTCCCATGTAACCGGAATCCGCACCGTGCCAAACCCTGCCTTCTTTATCGCCAGAAAGGTTTCCGCATCCGCCTTCGGATTTCCCCAGTATGTCTCGTACTCCAGTTCGTCTGCATCCGGCTTGTATTCCCTAAGCCCCGTGGCATCCAGCGTATTTCCCAGGTTGATTCCCGGACCCATCTGACTGACAAAACGGAGCGCCCGCGTCTTGTACGCCATCATAAAAACCGCTCCCGCCAGACAGAAAAGGACGATCAGGCCGCCCATGCCTGCCGCCAGTTTTTTCCTCATGTCTCTTCTCCCGTCACCCAAGCAGCCCGATCTCATTGAAGTCTTCCGTCTTTTCGGCGCGTGTCTGCCCGGCATCCTCCTGCCTTTCCTGCTTCCCCCTCTGCGCGGTCAGCCAGTCATGCAGCGCATGTCTCGTCTCTTCTCTGTCCACAATCTCCTTGTAATTAACCACGTTGTAGAGATGAAGGCCGCTGCGGATCTCGTTCTCAAACCGGCAGTTCAGAATAATGTCTTCGCCCACCACCAGCTGCAGCTCCTTCGGCATATCATTATCTTCCACGGTCACACAGACATAGTTAAAATCAAAAACTTTCACCGTCTCAATCCCCTCATTCAGGCAGCGCACCTGATCGTCTATCACCACGCGGGGATAGTTTCTCTTCTGATAAAAAGGCGGGGTTACACGCTTTTTCAGATTCAGCTTCAAATCCTCGAAGCTGCCGCTGTCCTTCTTGATCTCGATCGGAACGGTCGGTATTCTGTCATAGAGAATACCTAACAGCTCATCATAGCTTCCGTTTATGTCCGTAACCTTCATTGAGTAAACCCAGTCATCGCCCTGCTGACTCACATGCACCACCGTGGCAAACATGTCCACATGGTAATCCTCCGTGTCCAGAAAGATTTCCACGTCCTCATTCTCCTCGAAGAAATACGGTTCGGGAAACGTCATAGAGATACCCGCCTCGGAAGCGTCTCTCGTCACGCCGGTATACACCTCTCCGTTATATCTGACCCTGCACGGCATATGCACCAGAACCCGCTCGGACTTCCGGTACGGAATCCGCCCATCCACAAAAAAGAGCGACATCACAAGTAAAAACAAATTGTTGATCAGCCAGAAAAGAACCACAATCGGCCCGAATGAGCCGCTGTCGAGCATAATAAAAATACAGCGCAAAATGCCCCAGAGGGACAATACAATCAAAATCAGGAAAGGAATGGAGTAAATGAAGTTTTTACCCTTCTCGTTCTTCTGCTCTCCCTTGCTCGTGACCTTAAACTTCTTCATCGAAATACCCACTGTCTCAAACAGCACCGGCAGCAGCATATACGGGAAAAGCACCGTCTCATAAATGCTCGTCCACTTGGTAGAGCGGATATTCCGCGACAGCATTCGCAGGCTGATATTGCTGCTTATATACATAGGCAGCCAGAAAACCAGCACCTGCGCCAGCGTACACTTAAATATCATAAACCCGAAAGCCGCATACAGGATCGGCGACATAATATAGATCAGCCGCTTAAGGGGCGCATACCAGTACCAGATGGATGCCCAGTAATTCATCTTCTGCGAAAAGTTAAGATCCCTGGCAGTAAAAATATGCATCTTTCTGCCTGTTGCGATCACGCCTCTCGCCCAGCGCGTTCTCTGCTGCACCAGATCCTTCAAATCCTGCGGTGAAAGCCCCGACGCGAGCGGTTCCGCCGTACCGAGACTCACATACTGCTTCTTCTCAATCAAAATGCCCGTAGCGAAATCTTCCGTGATCGCCCCGGTATAAAAACCGCCTATCGCCTCAAGCGCCTCTCTCGAAAGCACCGTGTTGGAGCCGCCGTAGATCACGCTGTTTGTCTTTGTGCGGGCCACCTGAATATCTTTGTAAAAATAGTCCTGCTCATTGGGAATCCGGGACTCCGAATAGAGATTAAACTGAAACAGGTCCAGATTATAAAAGCTCTGCGGGGACTGTAAAAAGCCAAGCTTTATTTTATCCTCCTCTTTCAGATCCCTGTTTCGCAGATCCGCATCCACAAAATACGGAATCGTCTTCATTAAAAAATTGCTTCTCGGAATCATATCCGCATCAAAAGTAACCACATAGGGCGAGTCGGAGTGCGCCAGCGCATTGTTCAGGTTACCAGCCTTGGCTCCCTCGTGATCCTCCCTGTCCAGATAGTTGACGCCAAGTCTTGCCGCCAGCGCGCGCATTTCCTCCCTGTGTCCGTCGTCGCACAGATAGATGTGCACCTTTTCCGGATCCGGATATTTCATCCGCGTACAGCCCCGCAGCGTCTTATAGAGCAGTTCCACCTCTTCGCTGTAAGTCGCCACAAAAACGTCCACGTCCGGAAACGCATCCGGGGGAAGATTTTCCGGAAACGGATACCCTTCCACCGAATACATGTTGGCATAGTGGACAAAAGCCTCCACCATGCCGAGCACCTCCACCACCAGCAGGGCGATACCCGCAACGACAGACACCATCCCGTACCCGAAAGGAATCGTAAAAAAGATACGCCATATCAAATACATGATCGTGAAAAACATATTCAGGAAAAACCAGCCTTTTCCTTTCCAGTCATGGAAAAACCCGCATATAAACGAGCCAAATGTCCTGCGCTCCTGTGTCATCCCCTAATCCTCCTTAAAGAAGTTGAAAGCGTCCTCTTTGATATTGTAAGGATATATCTCCATAATAATATAGTCAAACTCATTTTCTCTCACATAGCTCTCGATATCCAGTGAGTCCGATTCTTCCAGCGACCATATCGCGTCTATCTGTCCGCACATAGGAGCCAGAAACACCATCATCGGCGAAAAATAGGAATCTCTGATTGCAAAAATCCGGCATCCGTCAGGGTTATCCTCGTTGATAATGCGCTCATAAGGGCGCAGCGTATTGAGATAAAGGGAATACTGCGAATCACTGTAGATGTCCTCATGCTTTAGCAGTATATCGGGATTCATAAGGGTTTCCTCTGTTGTTCCCTTAAAATGATACGCTGTCTCATCCGTCATCCCCATGCAGCTTCTGTCATAGTGATTCTCAAACTTAGGCCACAATGCTTCAAAATCCTCCAAACCGCCGAAGTTCACCCCTGTCTTTCTCCCCATGGAGCCCAGCATCCCCTTCCGGTACAGTACCCTTTCGTACTGTTCGGGATTTAAGTAGTAATCGTCCGGGTCAAGATCTACCCCGAACCTCTCCTCCATCTCCTCTGCCAGCACCTTCGTTGCCGTGAAAGCAGCCGGTATCTTCCAGTGATGATCTGTTTTAAAAAAGGCATCCTGAATCGTCAGAGAATCATTGGGTATATATTTTCTGCAATCTACCGTCTCTATCCCGTAACGGTTTAAATAGAACAACAATTCGTCTACAAGATAATCCGTATCGTTGATCGGCATCCCCGTGCGAAAATCGGTCACACCGCGCACATATTTCCCCGGTGTGATAAAAAACAGAACTTTTGTTCCGTTCGGTTCCACGCAGTCCTGCAAACGTTTAAGCCTTCTGGCATATTCCTCCATGTCATCGGTATCTTCCTCGAAAAAGGAAACATAATGCAAATATCCGTCCTCGTCCTTGATATAAGTAAAATTATTAAACTCCCGCTTGTCCATGAGCACCTGAATATAGGAATAGGTTTCAATAAATTCCATCCGTCCGTACATAGACTCTATAATGCTCTCATCCAGCGCCGACACCGTCTTAGCGGCCGCATCGGGAGCTGTCCGCATCGAAACACCCTCCGGCAGACTTTCTCTCACCGTTTCCACCCACGCATCGGCGCCATACCATGCGTTCAATCCGGCATAGCCGAATACACCGGCCAGAAAGAGCATGGCAAAAATCTGTTTCCGCAAAATATAAGCCCTTAACGGGTCGTTTTTTCTTTTTTCCTTTCTCTCTGCCACAAAACCACCCCGCTAGAAATTAAAGTAAATAAACGGATTATAGGTGCCGCTTGCCATATAAGCCACGCACACAATAAGAAGCAGCATCAGTCCGACCGGATAGACAAAAACGCCCACCCGGCTCACCGCCGATTTCGGATTCCTGTACAGAATCTCATTCATATTTCTGGCAATCGGCATGGCGAACAAAATCCCCAGTGCCAGAAAAACCAGATTTTCCCGTATCAGCATCACTGCCAAATCGCTGTAGAAACCGTTATTGTTCACACCCAGCATGTTCATAAAAAACCGCCCTGCCTGATAGAGATCATCTGAGCGGAACACCACCCAGAGCGCATTGACAATCATCAGCGTGTAGAGATGCTTTGCAAACCTGCTCTTCATCTTCTTCGGATACTCAAAAAACCGCTCCGCAAGCTGAAAGACAAAGTACATCAGTCCCCAGAAAAGAAATGTCCAGTTCGCGCCGTGCCAGATACCCGTCAAAAGCCATACCACCAGCATATTTCGTACCATAAAATCCTGATTTTTGACGCGGCTGCCACCAAGCGGAAAATAGACATATTCCCGAAACCAGTCCGTCAGGGAAATGTGCCATCTTTTCCAGAAATCGGAAATGGATTCGGCTATATACGGATAGTTAAAGTTTTCGGGAAACTTAAATCCAAAACACAGCCCAAGCCCGATCGCCATGTCGGAATAAGCCGAAAAGTCATAATAAATCTGCAAACTGTAAGAGATACTGCCAAGCCATGCCAGCATTACCGGCACAGCCATCCGCTCCGTGCCGATCATCGACCAGCCGAATATATTGTCCGCTATCCCTGCAAAGCAGTTGGAGAGCAGAATCTTCTTGCCAAGCCCCACCGTGAAACGGCTGACCCCGACGGAGAACATGTTAAAATCCGACTTTCTGTGGCGGATCTGCTGCGCAATCGTATTGTACTGGATAATCGGTCCGGCGATGAGCTGCGGGAAAAAGGCGATATAGAGTCCCACATAGAAGGGATTCTCCGCTTTCACCGTTCCCCGGTACACATCAACCACATAGGACAGCGCCTGAAAGGTAAAAAAAGAAATGCCGATCGGAAGCGGCCACGACACCGTTTCCACGCCGAAAATTCCCATCACAAAGCCCAGATATTTAAACACAAACAGCGTGGCAAGATTTGCGCCCACTGCCAGAAACAATACCACTTTTCTGCCGCCCTCTCCCGTCAGCCGCTGCATCACTCCCGCCAACAGAGAGTTGACCAGAATGGACGCAATCATCAAAAGCACATACAACGGTTCTCCCCACGCGTAGAAAACGAGACTGGCCAGCAGCAAAATCACATTCTGACAAACTCTGGAAAAGAAGAACATGTAGTACAAAATCAATACAGCCGGGAAGAAGATGAACAGAAATACAATACTGGAAAAAAGCATACGCTATCCCCTTTCGCCCGTTCTTATTTTTTTCTGTATTTCCCGTAACTGTACAGGAAAATGAGAAGACCCGCCACACAGACAATCCGTATGCCGTTTATGACAAGCGGATCGTTGCACATTGACAGAAAGTACTCCCTCTCCTGTACTGCCTCTGCGGCGACCTTATTTAACAATATCATCAATCCGATCAACCCTTTCTGATAAGCAAAACCGCAGGCATAAAAAACAAAAGCATCACCAAAAGCAAAAACAGCTTGTTTTCACCCCGGATAGACGTATCATATACCGTCGATTTCTCCAGCGCACGAAGCTCCGTCTGCATCGCTCTCCCGTGCTTGTAAAGATACGTTTTTATGTTGTAAATCTCCTGGTCATAATTGTCGTTAAAACGGCTGACAACCATATTTTCGCTGTCCATATAATCAAGCAGATAGTAATTATGCCAGTTCTGCCGGGAATCGTCGTAATAATCAGCCGCCCAGCGATACCACTCCCGCTCTCTGGCGGAACGGATATACGCGGTCGTCTCGTCGATCACATCACAGATATGATCGTGGGAGAGGGCGCTTCTTCGGAGAACGGCATACCGGGCCTGCAAGGCGTCCACGAAGCGTATGTCCTTCGTAAAGCGGTCAAAAAAGGGCCGCTCCTGAAACGCCATGGTCCCCGTCTCCATCTCCTCCATCGCGTAATTGTTCATCGCCTGGTCAAAGTCCCAGACCGGCCCTACCTTGAGCGGTTCCCCCGGGTTTTTATACATATAGGTGGAGTGTATACCCGCGTCATAGTTTCCGAAATACTCATTGATCAGAAAATAATCCACAAAGGTATCGACGTCAATATATTTATCGTAAGTGCCAAACACGTCCGCCCTTTCAGAATAAATGACCCGCTCGATCTGCGAAAAATCCTTCTCGATATAGTTAAGCGCCGTGTCCGTAATCCGTTCTTCCGAAGGGTATTTCAAACCGATCCACTCCCCGGAAAGCCCCTCCAGCCGCCGCCCGGTTTCCAGCATTTTATCGAAGTTTGTAAACCTGTCCCGGCGGATCAGATAGCTTGTATACGGATTCTTTTCTTTAAAGGAATCTATGGGAACCCGGTTAACGTCCCTCGCCACCGTCTCCGTCATCATATAGAGCCCCTGATAGACATACCTGTCCCCGTCCTGAATAACGACTTCACAAAACTGGCTGTCCGGCGTCACCTCCGAAATTTCCGAGCTGATCCGGTAGGCCAGATAGTTGCGGATCATGCTTTTGTCCGCCATGCTCCCATTCAGAATCCAGCTATCGTGCGCACCCATGCCAAGAATATCGACTTCGTTCTCCAGCCCCTCCGCCGTTTTCAGTTTCAAAAGATACTGCACCTTATCAAAACTATAAGAAGTATGCCCCCTCTTTTTGATGAGCAGATCACTCTGCGCCACAGGCTTATCCGTGATACAATTGTCGAACCGTCCGCCGTCTATCACACTGATATGCCCTTTGATATAAGGCTCCTCACCGGTAAGTTCTTCCTGCTGTCCTATGAACTCCTTATAATGCGCCAGTTCGCCCTCCATGGAAAGAATCACAATTGGCAGATTCGAGCAAAACCCGTCCTTCACCGTATAATCCTCATCCAGATAAAGAAGCGGGTCCTCCGTATGGGGGTCCGCAGGCAGATCAAAATAGGTGTTTTTGTTTACATTCCTGTCCCGATACGCCGCATAGCTTCGCAGAAAGCTACACCCTGCCACTGCCAGAATCATCAGTGCACACACACTGAGCAGACAGATTTTTCTTTGTCCCTGCGACATACGCTGTCTCCTATTGACTGATCTCATCGTCCTGTCTGACCATGCTGATCGAAGAGACGCCTTCGATTCCCGACAGGTTTCTCACCAGTTTACCGTTGCGTTTTTCCGATCTCTTCAACTGCTTGTCCGAGATCTCATAAATAAATTCTTCGCTCTGCGTCTTCACTGCCCGGTTGTGCACGCGCAGGGCCGCCCTGCCTCCAAACAGATTTCCCATCTGCTTCTCCACTTCCTCCCCTGCCCCGGGCGTACAGTTCACGATCACCATGATGCGTTCATTGTCCCGGATAAAGCCGAAAAGAATCAGGAAGACAAAGATCAGCGCGGAGCCGACCGCCGCGATCAGATAATCGGATACACCGCAGCAGATTCCCACCGCAATGCTCCAGAAAATATAGGCCGTGTCCCGCGGGTCTTTGATCGCCGTCCGGAACCGCACAATGGAAAGCGCGCCTACCATACCGAGAGAAAGCGCTATGTTATTGCCGATCACGTTCATCACAAGCGTGGTCACTAACGTCAGCATAACGATGGACACATTAAACCGCTCGCTGTAGACCGGCCCGGAATGAGACACCTTGTAAGAGATATAAATCAGGCTGGCAATAATAGCTGCCGCTAGGAAATTAATCAGCACATCCGTAATTGTAAGACCGTTCGTTGCATTTGACAGACTGTTGTAAAGTATCTCTTTCATCTCATCTTCTCCCTCTCTTTGATATCATTCTGGCTCTGCAGTATTTGCTGTTGGAGACCTGCATTTTATCACACCGGCTCAGTTCATTTTTTATATAAGTGAAGAGAAATCCCGTATACTTGACTTCCATCGTCACCAGTCCGGGCGGGATGACCGGATAAAACACCGGTTCCCTGCAAAACAGGTCAAAATTCGACTCGCCCGCCCGCAGATTCTGGTCAAAGGTAATCCTCGTATCGTTATGTTCCGTGATAAAGGCGAAACGGTCGTACTCTACCATGCATTTCGGCCTGTAACAGCGAACATTCAAAAAGGCATAGAGCCAGTTTGCCAGCGGTTCTTCCCGATCCGTCAGAAAACAATAGTCGCCGCCAATCATCCGCGCCGACTCCTCTCTGTTCAGGATCAGCGAACGTTTCCGCTGGAAACCGCCCGTTTTTTCCTTCACCTCAAGCTTGGCCGTCTCCGCGTCTGCGCCGTAGACCCGCAGGCGTATCTTCTGTCTTTCGTCGTACCCCTCCACCTTCTCTTCAAAGTCCCTGTCGCTCAGGGTGTCAAAATAGAGAGAGCGCACCAGATAACCCTTCTCCCCGTTATGCGGATCCGGATCCATGAAAACGCCAAGCCGCCGCCTCATGTCCGCCATTTCCAACAGACCAATATCATATTTCGTCTCTGTCCTTGTCACATCAAGCAAATTCAATCCCCGCCTTTCGACTCTCCGCCCGCAGTCATCAGACCGTTTTCCGTTTCCGCCGGTTCTGTCTCCACCTCCGGGCGGGGGTTTTGCAGCAGATCATGATAACATTTAAACTGTACCGTCTCCGCTCTCTTAACGTGCTGGAAGACCAGTCCGCTCACGCCGCAGACCACCGCTGTCACGACCGCAGTAACCGTGTCGCGCCAGATAAACCAGTAAATTGTCAGGCCGGTCACCACCGCTCCAAGCGGCGCGGCGATCAGATAAATATGCTTTTCCAGCGCCTTTCTGACCCGCAGCCTGTCCAGACAATACCCCAAAATAATATTCAGAAAATAAACGAAACATATACACAGAAAAGTGAGTGAGACCGTCAGAAACATCCGGATCACAGAATTTCCCGTCACAGACTCTGTCAGGAGAAAAGAAGCATAACAGACCACAGCGCCGATTCCCAGAAACAACACCGTCCTGAAATACTTATAACCGAGAAAACAAAAGAGAATGCCCACAAGCATCAAAACGATGACGCCCGCAAACGCCAGCAGCTCCTTTGTAAAAACCAATTCACCCTGCCATTCCGGCACGTGTAATACAAACTTATCCAAAGTATTCCCCTTAATCAACCACACAATTTGACAGTTGTTAATAAACATTTTACCATTTTTAGTAAGCAATGGCAACAATTATTCGAACAGGATTCCACGCCGCGTCCGGTGCTGTTTTCAGCTCCGCAGCAGACCCAGAACAGCCGCACTGTCATGAATGCTTTTTTCCCGCTCAGCAGCCTCCATTCCCATCTTATTCAACCCAAGAATGCAGGCGCCCACCACAGGCTCATAACGCGCCTGCACGATTTCCGCTCCCCGCAGCCGCTCGCGAACTCCTTGCATCACGCGGCTCGTAAGCGGGTTATCCGCTCCCTTAAATATACTTCCCGCCAGCACGATCTCCTCTTCCTCCGGTTTCATATCCATTTTCCGAAGCCCCGCTTCGATATACAAGACAATTTCCTCCGAAAACTCGTCCAGAAGCGCGCATGCGGCCTCGTCCTCTCTCTTGGCAACCATCAGAATCTGCGGCATCAGGAATCGCAGTTCTTTCCGAAACCCGGCCTCAGTCATATAACGCTTAAGCAGCGCATCCACATCTGTCAGCCCGGCCTGCTGTAAGAATAGCGGTGTCAGCTTAGTGGGCGGGCACAGTCCAAGCTGTGCATCGAAAACCTTGCGCAGGGCACGCTTTGCCAGCGCACTTCCTCCCTGCGCTCTCTCTTCCATATAATCTCCATAGATGAACTGCCTTCCCTCTCTGTCAATCAATGCGCCGTTCATCCCCGTTCCCGCGCAGATCACTACGCCGTGAGAATATCTGGCGCCGCTGTAGAACGCTATCACCATATCATTGCAGGCAAATGTCTCCCCAAGTGAAAGTTTTTTCTGCAGCGCCTCCCTGATCCGCTCATCATCCCCGGGCCAGTCCACGCCGCCGACTCCGGCTACGGTGTAAACGATATCTTCTATATCGATCCCCGCGCTTCGCACCGCCTCTTCCGCGGCCACACCCATCTGCTCCAGCGCATTTTCCACTCCCTCATCAGGAAAATAAGCGCCCTTCGCCGTCGCGCAGCCTGCGATAAACCCATCCTCTCTCATCACTGCCGCAGCCGTCTTCGTGCCGCCCTGGTCAATTCCCAGAATATATCCTTCCTGCTTACCTGCCTTATTCATCACATTCTCCCTCCCAAAGCGTCCCGGCAACGCTTCTCTGTCTTTTTTCGCACGCCAGTATGTGTATCGATTTACATTCTATCTCAATCCTACCCAATTCTCCCGCGCCTGTCAACAGACAAACATTGTATTTTCCTTTTTTCAATCATATACGCAGGCGACATGTATTCTTTTTATTACATTTGCCACATTTCTGTTGACATTGTGTTACATCATGTTACAATATAAATGTAAATTATGAAACACTTGTACACAATCTTACGTTTAGAAAGGCGGATTATGGCAACCATATCTGATATCGCCAGACAGGCGAAGGTTTCGAGAACTCTGGTTTCCAGAGTCCTGAACAACAAACCCGGAGTCAGTCCGGAAAACCGGAAAAAAATACTGGAGGTCATCGCAGAAAACCACTACGTTCCCAACGGTCTCGCCAAGTCTCTCGTTTTGCAAAAGACGAACACCATCGGCGTGGTTATGGACGATCTGTGCAATGACTTTTTCTTTCAACTGATACGCGGATTACAGGACGGCGCAGAGGCACAGGATTACAATATCCTCTTTTGCAGCGGCCGCAGGGACATGGCCGCGAAGCTGAAATATGTGGATTATCTGACAAGCGGATGCACGGACGGCATCATCGCTTACGGAAGCTGTTTCGACGACGAGGAGCTTTTCCGCTACGTTGCCGCCAAATCGGCAGGCAGCGTCCTGATCGAAAGCAATCTGCGCGACGTAACCGCCGACCAAATTCTGCTGGACAATTTCCGCGGCGCCTATACCGCCACGGAACACCTGATAAAGCAGGGAAGGAAACATATCGTTCATGTGACCTGCGATATGAATTATGATGTCGGACTGGAACGGTTAAACGGCTTTGTTTCGGCTATGCACGATTATCGGATGCCGCTTGGCCCCGACTCCATTCTCTATGCCGATCACTTTGAGGAAATCGCCTATCAGCAGATGAAGAAACGGCTGACGCAGGGCGAACGGCCGGACGCCTGTTTCGCGGGAGCGGACAAACCTGCCTTCGGCGTCTGGCGCGCGGTTCGGGATGCGGGCCTGTCGGTGCCGGAAGATCTGGCGCTGATCGGCTTCGACGACGATGTCCCCGATTCCAAGGACATCCTGTTCCCCGGCCTCTCCACCATGCGCCAGCCGCTCTACGAGATGGGACAGGCAGGCGTGGCGCTTTTGATCGAGCGGATCAATCACCCGCAAGGCGAACCCGTTACCCGGACTTTTGAGGCGGAACTGGTTTTGCGTGAAACATGCAGATAGAACAGACAGGAGGTAACTATGACTGACAGAGGACTTAAAATCGCAACCATCGGCGGCGGCTCCAGCTATACCCCGGAGCTGATCGAAGGTTTTATCAAACGGCATGACAGCCTTCCCGTAAAGGATATCTTTCTTGTGGATGTGGATGCCGGACTCGAAAAACTGAATATTGTCACTGAACTGGCGAAAAGAATGGTAGAAAAAAGCGGCATCGACTTACGGATTCACGCCACCACCAACAGAGAGGAGGCGTTAAAGGACGCCGACTTCGTCACCACACAGTTTCGGGTGGGACTTCTCGACGCCAGAATACGGGATGAGAAGATTCCCCTGCGCTACGGCAAAATCGGGCAGGAAACCACGGGTGCCGGCGGCTTCGCAAAAGCCCTGCGCTCCGTTCCGGTCATTCTGGACATCTGTCACGATATGGAAAGACTGTGCCCGGACGCCTTTCTGATTAATTTCGCAAACCCCTCGGGCATACTGACAGAGGCTGCATTAAACCACAGCCGCGTGAAAGCCATCGGCCTTTGCAACTGCCCTATCAATATGATAAGCGATATGGCGGAAAAATTTGACTGCTCCCCGGACGATGTATTCTGCGACTTCGTAGGCATCAATCATCTTGTCTGGGCGAAAAGAGTGCTGGTGCGCGGTGAGGATGTGACTGCGGCCGCGATAGAAAAACTCTGCTCACAGTCCGCCAAAGAGGTGATGGCAAATATCCCGGAAATCCACTATGAACCTGCCTTTTTAAGATCCCTTGGCATGGTGCCCGTGAGCTATCTGAAATATTACTATATGCAGCCGGAAATGTTCGCCGAGTGCGACCGGGCCGCGAAGGCGGAGGGCTGTCGCGCGGAGGTCATCAAACAGGTGGAAAAGGATCTTTTCTCCCTCTATCAGGATCCCGCGTTAGACATCAAACCGCCCCAGCTTGCAAAGCGCGGCGGCGCACGCTATTCCGATGCGGCATGCAGCCTGATTGACTCTATCCACAATAATAAAAAGGACATCCAGACCGTGAATGTCCTAAACTGCGGCGCCAACGCGGATCTCCCCGACAACGCGTCCATCGAGCGCAACTGCGTCATCGACAAAGACGGGGCACACCCCATACACATCGGGCGCACCCCGTTAAAAATCCGCGGTCTTTTGCAAAATGTTAAGGCATATGAGCAGCTCACCATTGAGGCTGCCGTAACCGGCGATTACGACTGTGCCCTGCAGGCCCTCACCATACACCCGTTAGTAGGATCCGCCACCGCTGCAAGGCAGATACTGGACGATATCCTTTCGGAAAACAAAGCGTTTCTGCCGCAGTTTAATCACTGACTCATCTGGTCAAGCAACGTGATTTTCGTGTCGTAAAGTTTACTGGAAAGATCAATATGTACCCTGTGGGGATTTACAAGACGTCTCGTCTCATCCCACAGGGTATTCTGTTCCTCCTGACAGTACGCCCGGATATCCATGACTTTCGGGGATGTGTAACAGCACCCGCCGTCTTTGAATATCGGCGTCATCAGCTCCCGCAGCCGATAGCTCCCCGCCGAAAGCTTTGTCTTTTTCCAGGGTTCCACCGGATCAAACAGCAAAAGCGGTTCGCTCTCGTCGTATGTCTCATCTGCCAGACAGATCAGATCCGCCTTAATCTTTCCGCTTTCCCTGTCGTAAACACGGTAAATCGTCTTATTGCCGGGATTGGTCACCTTCTCCGTGTTTTCGGAGAGCTTAATCTTCGGAATAAACTTCCCGTCCTGACCCATAATCGCCGCCAGCTTGTAAACACCACCGAAAGAAGGGCAGTCCTTCGACGTAATCAGATGCGTACCCACACCCCACGAAGTTATTTTCGCCCCCTGATCTTTCAGGCTCTGAATCAAAAATTCATCCAGATCGTTTGACGCGGAGATCACCGCATCGGGAAATCCCGCTTCATCCAGCATCCTTCTCGCCTCTTTCGACAGATACGCAAGGTCGCCGCTGTCCAGACGAATGCCGTAAAAGCGCAGGGGAACACCCGCCTCCCGCATTTCTGTAAAGACGCGGATCGCGTTGGGCACACCGGATTTCAGCGTATCGTAAGTGTCCGCTAACAGAATGCAGGCGGACGGATACATGTCCGCATAAGTCCGGAAAGCCGTGTACTCATCCGGAAAACTCATAATCCAGCTATGGGCGTGGGTGCCCTTAACCGGCACGTCAAAGAGCTGTCCGCAGAGCACGTTGGAAGTGCCCACGCAGCCGCCAATCACAGCCGCCCGCGCGCCGTATGTGCCCGCGTCCGGTCCCTGCGCGCGGCGAAGCCCGAACTCCATCACCCCGTCACCCTGCGCCGCGTAGCAGACTCTGGCCGCCTTGGTGGCGATGAGGCTCTGATGATTAATGATATTTAAAATAGCCGTCTCCACAAGCTGCGCCTGCATGATCGGCGCAATCACTTTTACAAGCGGCTCTCTGGGGAAAACCACCGTCCCCTCCGGAATCGCGTAGACATCCCCCGTAAACCGGAATCCCGCCAGATAATCAAGAAAATCCTGCTCGAAAATGCCAAGCCCCGCCAGATAGTCAATATCCTCTTTTTCAAAGCGAAGCTCCCTGATATACTGAATGAGCTGCTCCACTCCCGCCATAATGGCAAAACCGCCGTCACAGGGATTATTTCTGTAAAAAGCGTCAAAAATAACCGTCTCGTTCCGGTCCTTATTCTTAAAATACCCCTGCATCATCGTCAGTTCATACAAGTCCGTGAGCAGCGTCAGGTTCTGTCTGTCCATAAGTTCCCCCTCCTTTCCCAATATTTTACGGTTTTACCGTCTATTTTGCAATTCTTTTTTCAATGAATCCATTTGCTTTCTTCTGTGTCCATCTGCCGTCCCGTCTACTGCTCCATCTGCCGCCCCAGAAATCCCGCCGCCGACTGGATCAGTTTCTGCTCCACCTCTCCCATCTTGGACTTGTGATCCATCTCCACCAGTATCACCGAACCGATCACATCCCCCTCACAGATAATGGGGCTGATGGCCTCATGGTGAAAGTCGTCCCCTTCCAGACTGACCTGAATGAAATTTCTGTCTCCTCTTGTGGCCACCACGCTCTCCCTGTGGTCGATTTTTTCCTCCAGTTCCCTGCTGATGGACTTGCCTAACAAATTCTTCATGCCGCCCGACACCGCGATGAACTGATCCCTGTCCGTGATCAGCGCAATGTGGCCGGAAACCTGCGCCATACTCTCCGCATACTGTTTGGCAAACGTACCCATTTCACCGATTGGCGAATATTTCTTTAAAATGATCTCGCCTTCCCTGTCCGTGTATATTTCCAGCGGGTCCGCCTCCCTGATCCGCAGGGTTCTGCGGATCTCCTTGGGGATTACAATGCGTCCCAGATCATCTATTCTTCTGACAATACCCGTTGCTTTCATATGCTATAACCTCCATCTACAAATCGTAGTTATTTTATTTTTTTGTTTTACTATTATTTGTAGCGAAGGAAATTATATACATACAGTTGCGCTTCAATTATATTTAGAAAAGGAAACACGAGTCCGATTTTTCCAGAGAGATGAACCGTTCGATAGAAATATATCTGCGGGATTTCCAGTAACGAAAAACCAAATATTGATGCAAAACAGGATCAATCATGTTATACTTTTGATTAGTAAATTAGATGCGCAGATAGCAAATTAAAAAAAGAAACGGAGGCATGAAAACTATGGCACATCAAAATTTATCCGCAGCAGAGGCAATTGCAAAACTGAAAGAGGGAAACGAGCGTTATCTGACCGTTTCCAGTAATCCGGGCGATGTATCTCCCGAGATCAGAAAGAAAACCTGCGACGAGGGACAGACGCCCTACGCAACCATTATCACCTGTTCCGATTCCCGCGTGATTCCGGAGGCTGTTTTTTCCGCAGGCATCAGCGAGTTATTCACCATCCGCGTGGCAGGTAACGTGATGGATAACCATCAGCTCGGAAGCGTGGAATACGCTGCAGACCACCTTGGCACGAATCTCGTTGTCGTATTGGGACACACCCACTGCGGCGCTGTGGGCGCAGCTTTGAGCAGCGATCCCGACGGCTTTGTGAAATACATAACAGACGAGATCAAAAAGGCAATCGGTGATGAGAAGGATGAGCTGAAAGCAAGCTGCCTGAACGTGGAGAGAAGCGTTTCCATCATCAAAGAGAAATTAAATCTCACGGATGAGTCTCCCCTCAAGGTGTGCGGCGCAATTTATCATATTGACAGCGGCAAAGTGGAGTTTATGGATTAAGCATCCGGCATCCGGATTGGAAAGCGGAGGTAAGTGCAGCTTATGGCACAGACATTATCGGTTCTTGAAATGGTACTCCCAGTCGTTATCATGCTCTTTATCGGCTATTTCTGCCGGGTATCCGGCATCCTTACCAAGGACGGACTTGGCGGAATCAAGAGCGTGATCTCTAACATCACTCTGCCGGTTGTACTGTTTAAGGCTTTTTATGCTACATCCTACTCCCTCGACAGCCTCTTTATGTTCAGCGTTGTTTTCATAAGCTGTTCGCTGGCTCTGGGATGCGGTTTCCTGTTAAACCGTTTTGTACCTGACTCCAGACTCATGCCGTATCTGCTGTCCGGTTTCGAGGTCGGTATGCTGGGCTACGCCCTGTACGGACTGCTCGCCGGATCGGATCAGATTTCCTACATGGCAACTGTAGATCTGGGACAGGTGCTGTTTGTGTTCACGGTTTACCTGACGCTTTTAAAAAATGCCACGGGACAGAAACCGTCCCTCAAAGAAATGCTGAAAGAAATGAGTAAGAACCCCGCTTTCCGGGGTGTTACCCTTGGAATCATCGTTGGCGTCACAGGACTTGGCAATCTGATCACCGCCTCCCCTGTCAGCCCGGTTTTTTCGGCAGCCATAGAGATGATCACCCTTCCCACATCAGGTATGATTCTGATTATCGTGGGCTACGAACTTTCCCTGCGGAAAGATTTATTCGTCCCTGTGATAAAGACCCTTGTTTTTCGGACAATCGTGATGGGGGTGCTCTTATGCGCGGCCTCACTGATCGTCTTTCAGGTCGTTCCTTTTGACAAGCAGCTTTTTATGGCATTGATTTTATTGTTTTCACTGCCCGCGCCGTTTGTCATTCCGCTGTACGCGGACGTGGAATCGGAGGGCATCTACATTTCCAACACGCTGTCCATGGGGACATTGATTACCATTCTGATCTTCGTGGGATTGTCGGTATATGCGGTGGCGTGACCGCTTACAAATACAGTCTGACCAAATACAAAGGGGGTGTCGCAAAATCATTAAATCAGATGATTGGGCGGTACCCCTGCTTTATTTCTACTAACAAAAAGTCCAGCGTTTTCTTGTTTCAAGAAAATTTGCTGGATTTTGGCGTACTTTAATAACGGT
>ERZ808040.78-NODE-78-length-91670-cov-7.729150_pt1 | contig 91670 bp, 78 predicted proteins | sample MGYA00380191_ERZ808040 | MGnify/ENA primary metagenome ERZ808040 (study PRJEB31490, sample SAMN06133395) | mouse gut metagenome | isolation source: J6 | host: mice | place: China: Chengdu | collected 2015-05 ...
GCTAATTCTGTATGATTGGGAAGAGGGAGCTTTCCTTCTTCCCTTATTTTTTTTGCCAACTATAATTTTACTCTAAGAATACTGCTATACTCCTGCTGTTGCCGGGAGCTAGGAGACGGAACCGGAACGTTTGAAACAGCCTGGGGAAACGCTGATTTCATTCTGTAACTTTATAAACATAAGGAGAAGAAAACGGGGGTATTACTATGGACAGACAGAAAACAGCATTGAGCAAAACGGAACATCCTGTTCCGGAAAAACCGGATTCCGTGCTTCCTGAAGAGCCGGATTTCATCCTTCCTGAGGAGGCGGTCTTTATGCGGCAGGAGGAGCTTTCCCGCCTGAACGAAATCCAGAAAATCATCCGGGAACAGCTGAATGCCTCGGATTGTTCCATCGGCAGGGAACACAGGGATATTATCGAACAGAAACGCTATCTCTGGGAAAATATTTACGAGCTGGACCCGGCAGAAATCCGCTCCGCCAAAGCAGTCATCTCCGGCGACCAGTCCCTGCACGCACAGCGGCTGGAACAGCACCGCCTGCTGCAGAGACTGCAGAAAAATCCGTATTTTGCCAGAATTGATTTTGTCTACGACGGGGAAGAGGAGGCTGAAACCTTCTATATCGGCCTGGGCGGGCTGAGGAGCACGGACGGCCGCAGCGCGCTGATCTACGACTGGCGCGCACCCATCTCCAGCATGTACTATGATTATGACATCGGAAGCGCTTCTTACGAAGCGCCTGCCGGCAGGATAGAAGGGGAAATTGTGCACAAACGCCAGCTGAAAATCCGAAACGGCACGCTGGAGTATGTTCTCTCGTCCGGTTTCAAGATTGATGATGAGCTTCTGCAGAGGGCTCTCGCTGCAAACAGCAGCACAAAAATGCAAAATATTGTCGCTACAATCCAGAGGGAACAAAATGCAGTGGTAAGGGACAGCGCTGCCGGCATCCTGTTGGTGCAGGGCACTGCAGGATCGGGAAAAACCTCCGTTGCGCTCCACCGGATTGCCTACCTGCTTTACCGGAACCGGAAAACGCTGCATTCCAGCCAGATCCTGCTTCTGTCTCCAAACCGCATTTTTACGGAATATATTTCCGACGTACTGCCGGAACTGGGCGAACAGAATATCTGCGAAATGAGCCTTGACGAATTTGCACTGCATGAAAGGGATTTTCTCGGAGCTTTTGAAACAAAGTATGCGCAGCTTGAAAACGTCATCCGCTGCCGCCCGGCGCAGGAACACCGTCTTCCCCTGATCCGTTTTAAAAAAAGCCTCTGCTTCCTGAAGGAATTAAAAAGTTATGTTAAGAAGCTGGAGGATCATCTGGTTGTATTTTCTGACTACACCTTTTCCCGGCCCGCCCGTTCGGAGGAAGAGGAGGCACGCAGCCATACCGCATCCGCGGATGAGCTCCGGAAATGGTATCGGGGCAGTTTCTCCTCTCTGCCGCTTTTCCAGCGCCTGGAACGTATGGCGGAGCAGATCGCGGACGATTTCGAGGCAGAACACACTGCTGAGCTCTCCGCCCTCTCCCGCGAGGAGATCCGGCACGGGCTTTTTGCTTTATGCAAAACAACGGATGTCCTGGAACTTTACGCCGCGTTCCTGCGGTCGCTTAAGGAGAAATATCCCCTGCTGGAGAGCGGCATTATTCCGGAAAAGAATCATCTTGTATATGAGGATGTCTTTCCCGTCCTCCTGATGAAAACAATGCTTTTCGGAACGCAGACCTCCCGTTTCGACCGGGTCAGGCATGTGGTTGTGGATGAAATGCAGGATTATTCCATGGTGCAGTATGAGCTGCTCAGGCTGCTGTTTCCCTGCAACATGACTATCCTCGGGGATGTCAGCCAGCAATTTGACGGTGGTACAGCGGCCTGCAGCGCTCCGGAAGCTTTCCTGAATGATATCCGAGAGGTTTTCGGCGGAAAGGCAGCACTTGTCCGGCTGGAAAAAAGCTACCGCTCCACCCTGGAAATCAGCGAATTCTGCCGGAAGCTCGGCGGACTTTCCGGCACCTCCGCCTTCGCGCGCCGCGGGAAAGCTTTGCTGCTGAAAAAATATCCGGACTTCCCGGGTATGGCCGCAGGACTGCAGAACCGGCTGGATCAAATCGATCCGGAAAAAATCAAAACGGCCGCAATTATATGCAAAACCGCCGAAGCCGCCGAAAACCTGTACCTGACCTTCGATAAGGAGCACCGGGAACGCTGCCGCCGGCTGCTCACGGAAGAGGACGATTTCCGGGAGGGCATTCTCCTCACCAGCTCATATCTGGCAAAAGGCCTGGAATTTGATCTGGTGATTGTCCCGGAAGTTACAGCAGAGGAATACTGTTCCGAAACAGACCGCCGGATTCTGTACATTGAATGCACCAGGGCGCTGCACGAGCTGGAGCTTCTGTATTACAAAGAAGCAAGCCCGTTTTTGACTTATGCGGAATAAATTTCCTTCTCCGGGGCGCGGCGCAGCTTCATACCGCGCCGTCCCCGGCACACTCTTCCTGAAGCCGGATAAAAATCCTCTTTGAATACAGCGCGACCGCCAGCGATGCGGCAGCCGATCCGAACAGGACTGCCCATGGAATGTCCGCGCACAGTTCAAACAGGATTCCGTACAAGGCCTGTCCTGCCGGCTGGGAGCAGCCCGCCACCGCCATAATTACCGCCATGATTTTCCCGAGCAGCCGGGGCGGCGTCTGCTGCTGAACCGCCGTAAGCAGAAAAACGCTGAATAACGTGGAAATGCACATTGCCCCGAAACTTGCCGCAGTTATCACAAAATATCCGACGTTTTGCGGTACGGCCTCCAGCAGCGCCAGCCCCATGACAAAGGTTGCCCCGGCGCATGCGGCCAGCGTCAGAAATCCCTTTCTCAATCTCATTTTCTGCGCCGCCGCACCGGCAAGCATTCCACCGGCAAGCCCGCCAAGCCCCATCGCTCCCTGCGTAAAGCCAAGAGCGGTATCGGACATCCCGAGAATCTGAACCACCATCACCGGAATCCCGACAATCATTGCGGCGGACATAACCAGATTGAACAGCGCGAGAACGCCCAGTACCGAAAAAAGCACCGGTTTTTCCCGCCGGATAAACCGGAAGCTTTCCGCAAGGTCGGAGGCCAATGTTTGCAGGACGTTTTTCTGCGGTTCTCCTTTCTGCACATTCCGGCAGTCAGCTTCTTCCGCCCTTCCGCCTTCCTCTTTTTCTGCCTGTCCCTGTGTATTCCTGTGCCCGGTTTCGGTGATCTGCCGGATGCCGCCCTCCCTTTCCGCCTGTTCCTGCATATTCCTGTCCGTCTGCTGCGGCTGTACGCTCTCCTCCTTTTTCCCGGCTGCTCCCCGGTATGGCTCAGGAATATTAATAAATATCTCCATCACCGCCGAACAGGCAAAGCAGCCCGCACTGATCAGAAGTATGGGCACAATCCCGAATGCCCCGAATAAAATGCCTCCGATTACCGGCCCGAGCAAACCGGAAAGCGTGCTTACCATATTGATTACCGCGTTGCCCTTCATCAGCAGCTCCGGAGGCGTCAGCAGAGGAATTGCCGCCTGCACTGCGGGCTGATATGCCCCCGATATGCCGTACAGAATCATAAGTGCCGCAATCATCAGCGGGACAAGAGATATTCTGCCGAGCAGGAGCTCAAAAATCAGAACGGCCGCAGCCGTCGAAAAATCCAGCACAACCATAATATTCCGCTTGCTCTTTCTGTCGGCGAGCACCCCGCCCAGCAGGGAAAAAACAATCAGCGGAATAAACGAGCAGGCTGTCACCGCTCCGAACAGGGACGAGGAGTCGGTTTCTCTCAGCAGATACAGCGGCAGTGCAAAACGCAGAATGGCGTTCCCAAAAAGTGAAATGATCTGCCCGGCCACCACCATAGTGAAATCACGTCGAAAAAGTCTGTTCATAAAAGCCTCCGTTCCATAATCATTGTAAAAAACCATACCAGGAATACATTTCGTGGCACCAGACGCAATGTAGCCCCCCTCCCGCAAAGGCCGCCCCTTGAAAAAGGCGTACGGCACCCGGAGTCCCAACCACACCGTTTCCTCGCAAAGACGGATCATTCCTGAATAATTAATACCGACCGCCGGTATGTATATGTGGAAAATATAACTGCCCGCTCAGGGACAGTTATTATTTTGCCAGCTGTGCTTTGGATAAGCTTCGTTTCCCTTCTGTACTGCTGCCAAGCTGCATTATGCCCGCTTCCCTTTGGATAAGCTTCGCCGCCTTCTTCTCTGCTGTCAAGCTGCATTATGCCCGCTTCACTCCGGATAGGCTTCGTTTCCCCCGCTGCTCTTCTGATAAAGCTCCGTAAGGCTCCGAAGCCGCTCGAACACGGCTTCCTCCAGAATATCGAGACCGAACCCGCGCAGCATCTGATCGAACATCCTGCACTTTCTGTACATTTTTTCAGGATCGTCGTTAAATATCATTGGGTCCAGCCAGATATTTCCCACAAGCATAATCAGCTCCGCCAGCTCCTGCGGATGCTCTGTCCGGATCGAGCCGTCAGCGACTCCCTGCTCGATAATGGGCAGAACATATTCGGGAGCGGTATAATTGACGGTTTCCTGCAGAATGCTGAAAACCAGCGCGGGGCTGGAGCCGATATTCGGCGCGGCAGTAAAAATCTCATCGTGAACGGAGCGGTTTACCGAATCGGTCAGAAGCTTCTTCAGCTTTTCCTTCCCTGTCAGGCCGGGACAGTTCCGTATCTCAAAGAGCATTTTGTTCGACTGCTCCGCCAGCTTATTCGTCACAGCAACCAGAATTTCCTCCTTGGATTTGAAGTGGTGGTAGATCGCACCCTTGCTCAGTCCTCCGAGCCGGTCGATAATATCCTGGATCGAGGTATGCTCGTAGCCCTTCTGAATAAAGAGCTTAAGCGCCGTATCAAGAATCAGGCTGACGGTTTCCTCCGGATATTTGTTTCGCGCCAATGTCTTCGTACCTCCATGTATACATACTAACGGTATGTATCCGTTATACATTACTTTTCCGCTTTTGTCAAATGCTATTTTGCGAATCCCGATTTCCGGAAGCTGTATTATAGCTGACGGACAAGAGCTTTCACTGCTTTCGCAGCACCGTGTCCAGCAGCTCCGCCAGCGGTTCCATCGCATTGTACGCTTCCTGCACCGTATTCTGTTCCGTCCCCAGCTCAATCAAAAGGCTGCGTTTCCGGAAGTGCTGGTTGTAGCGGTAATTTTTCAGATAAATGCGGTACATCAGATCCGGGTAGAGTACCCTGCCGACCAGATTGAGCTGCAGGCTGAACGACAGATTTCCAACCAGATTCGGATTCTCCAGATCGGCGATGGGGCCGGAGGAATTTCTGCACAGACCGTTGAACAGCATGATTTTTGCCGTCTTTTTGCCGTCGATTTCCGTCACGCGCTTTGCCCCGCTGTCGCGGTGCAGATCAATAATCACCTCAACCTCCGGATGTTCGGCAAGAAATTCCTCGATTTTCGGACGCGCCGTTGTATAGGCGTAGTTGCGGTTGTCTTTGCCGTCCTTTCGGTCGTAGGCCGTCATGTCATGATACACCGTATAGCCGTGCGCCCGCAGATATTCCGCCAGCTTTTCTCCAGGACCGCGCACCGTATCCATCACCTCGCCCGGCCGGCTGTCGGAAAAGCCCTCCGAGGCATGCGTGTGGTAAATCAGTATTTGATATCCTTCCTGCTTCTCCCCGGCTGTCCCTTTCCCGATCGTCAGATCCTCCGCCAGCAGCCTGCTGCCGTCAAACAGCTCCGGCACCGCGCTTGTGACGGAATCCACAATATAATAATTAGAAAGCAGATAGGATGAATCCGAAAGCTTTTCCAGTGGATAATTGTTTTCCAGCAGAAGCTTCGCCGCTGAAATTCCGGCAGCGCCGCTCTCCCCGGGTGCTCCTCCGGGGCCTTCCGTATTGGCAGAGCCGACCAGATCTCCCCCGGCCGGTCCGCTGCCCCCAGAACCCGTTCCTGCCCCGCCAGGCTGTCCGCTCTCCGATGAGGAGACCGGCAGCCGTTCAATATTTCCGTGTACATAACCCACCGGCAGATAGGAGCCATATCCTTCGTTCTCCGCTTTCACCTGATCCAGAAGGCTTTCTCCGATCTGTACCAGCTCTTTGTCGCCCGTTCCTTTATTCTCTTCGCCCTGTTTGTCATGGCTGGGAATATCGTCCGCACCGCTGCCGTCTTCCGATGGATTCTCTTTATTATTTCCCGTGCCGTCTCCGCCGGATATGCTCTCCGGGTATGAACTGCTCCCGCTGCCTGCTGCTTCTGTGTTTGTCCCGTCATTCGGGGACGGGTATGTATTTTCTCCTCCGCTCGTTCTGTCCGCGCTTTCTCCGCCCGTTTCCTGCACCTCCTCAAACGAAAGCTCCCGCCCGAACAGCTGCTCCGACATAAACCGGAAGGTTCCTCTTGCTTCCTCGCCCCCGCGGATATACGAGAGCAGCGGCCGGTTCTGCAGAAGCATCCGCTCTCCCAGCCTCTGATTCAGTGCCGCCGCTCCCTCGGCCAGCTCCTCCCCGAGCCGCTTTGGCAGCCCGCCGAACAGCTTTGCCGTCATAACAACAAGCGCAGCGGCAAGCAGAAAAATCAGCAGTCTGCCGCCGCCCCGTCCTCCTCCGTTATGCTTTACGTTCCAGGTCAGCCGCCGAACCGACCTGTTCCATTTTGCCTTGTCCATAAGCTCTGCCTCCCCCGGCCGCGCAAAGCGGTCAAATCCCAAAAAAGCAGTAATTTACAGCCTCGGAGATCGTTCTGCCCATATCCCGGATCTCCTCGTCAATTGATTTCGGCGTTACAAACATCGTGTCAACCGACCGCAGTGTCTCGATTCCCGAGAGAAAAATGCCGATCTCGCGGCCGGTATAGCCCTGTGTCTTTAAAAACGTCTCCATCGAATCCATTACGATCGTGACGGCATCGACTACCGTCGGAACACCGAGTGCGATCACCGTACAGCCCAGGCTTTCCCGGTTGATTGCCTGCCGGTTGTTGCCGATACCGGCACCCGGGCAGATGCCGGTATCGGTCAGCTGTACCGTTTTGTTCAGCCTCTCGACGCTGCGCGCCGCCAGCGCATCCACCACCAGCACCAGATCCGGTTTTGTCTCCCTGACAATCCCCTTCAATATTTCAAGCGCTTCCATGCCGGTCTGCGCCATGACCCCCGGCGCCACTGCGCTCACCTCCACCTCCGCGTCAAGCTCCTTCTGCAGCTGACGCTGCAGAAAGCCCTCACCGTATTCACGCACCAGATGACGTGTGATCAGCAGATGATCAATCACAAGCGGCCCAAGGGAATCCGGCGTCACCTCCCGGTTGCCGAGCCCCGCCACCAGCAGTTTTTTGATTTTTTTCTGCCCGCACAGCCGCTTCAGCTGCCTGCCGATCTCCATGCCTGCCTGCCTCTGCTCCGTCTCGCCGCCCGCAAACAGCTCGGCCGCCTCCACGGTAATATAAGTGCCCTCCGGCTTTCTCATTGCTTCGGCCCCCTGTTTGTCCCGGATTACAACGGTCGAAACACGGAGCTTCCCGTCCTCGCGGAATTCCTCGTCGAGTATAACCCCCTTTACCTCAACATTATCGTCTGCAAAACGCTCGCGCATCTCCAGCGCCAGATCGGTGCGGATCTCCTGGGATACCGCTTTTCCTTCCTGTTTCTTCTCTAACATATTCTCTTCCCTGCCTTTCTATGCCTGCCCAACGGCTGTCCCGCCTTACCTCCTGTTAGCATCCCTGAAAAAGCAGAGAATTATTCCATTTTGCTCTTGACAACCGGAATTATTTCGACTATTATCTAATAGTATGCTGTCCGGGAAACGTCCGTGTCCGGATTCCCCGACCGCTTTCATGCGAAAAAACAAGAATCGTTGGAGGTGAACGAATTGGCTAATATTAAATCTGCTAAGAAGAGAATTCTCGTAATCGAGACGAAGACTTTAAGAAATAAGATGATCAAGTCCAGAGTGAAGACGCTGGTAAAGAAGGTTGACGCCGCTGTCGCAGCAGGGGATAAGAGCGCGGCTGCTGCATCCCTGAAGGCTGCCGTTGTAGCAATCGACAAGGCTGCTGCTAAGGGCATCTTCCATAAGAATACCGCTGCAAGAAAGGTATCCAGACTTTCCAGAGCCGTAAACAAGATCGCGTAACACGCGGCTTGTGGCCCGGCGGGCTTTATGCAGAATTTTATGAAAACAGACGGGGGGAGTGCTCCTTCCGCATATAGAAAATACCGCAGACTGACCCATCTGCGGTATTTTATGTTTTTCCGGAACGGGCGGGCCGGCCCGATATCCGCTTTGGGTTCGCGGTATCCGTCTCCCGGCCCATCCTTCGCAGCCATCCGGCAATAATCTGCGCTGCGTCCATCCTGCTGCATCTGCTTGTGTTCAGACCGTCCTTGTAGCGTCCTTCAGCCAGTCCGCCTCCTCATCTGTCAGATAAGGCGAAATGGTTTCGTACACTTTTTTATGATAATCATTCAGAAGAGCACGCTCTTTCCTGCTCATGGTCTCCGGGAGCACCGCATCAAGGTCAATCGGCACCATTGTAAGCGTCTCGAAATTCATAAACTGCCCGTACTCCGTTTTCTCCGCCTTCCGGCACACAATCAGGTTTTCCGTACGGATGCCGAATTTTCCTCCGAAATACAGACCCGGCTCATTGGAGATAATCATGCCCTCCTCGAGCACGGTGCAGATCCGCCTTCCGGCCGGATTGATCCTCCAGTGAAAGCTGACAGGCCCCTCGTGAACATTCAGAAAGCAGCCCACGCCGTGTCCCGTGCCGTGATTGTAATCCAGCCCTTCCTCCCACATCGGGAAGCGCGCGAGATAATCCAGATTCTGACCGCAGACGCCGTATTTAAACTTCGCTGCTCCGAGATTTAAGTTGCCGCGCAGCACAAGGGTAAATGCCCGCTTCTCCTCTTCCGTAACCGGTCCCAGCACCACCGTCCGCGTAACGTCCGTCGTCCCCTCCAGATACTGTCCGCCCGTATCCATCAGAACCATGCCGCGCGGCTTCAGCAAAACGCTGCTCTCCTGTGTTGCGGAATAATGGATGATTGCGCCGTGCTCCGCATATCCGATGATGGGTTCAAAGCTCGGCCCCATATAGTTTTCCTGCTGCCGGTGCAGCTCCTCGAGTTTGTCCGCCACCGTAAGCTCCGTTATCTCCTCCCGTCCGACATTCTGCTTCAGCCAGAAAATCAGCTTGGTTAAAGCCACGCCGTCCTTGATATGGGCCTTCCTCTCGTTTTCCACCTCCGTTTCATTTTTGATGCACTTCGGCAGTGCCGTCAGATTTTCCCCGTCCGTCAGCTCCACACCCGGAGCCCGGCTGCTCAGAAGCGCGTAATTGGTTTTTGCCTCATCTGCATAAAGCATACTTCCTTCAGGAATTTTTTTCACATATTCATAGACATCATTATATGGTGCAAAGGTCACTCCGTCCGCTGCAAGCGCGTCCCGTACTTCCCCGGAGAGTGTTTGCTCATTGACAAAGAGCACGAGCTCATCCTGACTTACGGCAAGATAGGAAAGCACAACCGGATTGCACGTTACGTCGCCCCCCCGGATATTCAGGAGCCATGCGATATCATCCAGCGACGACAGAATAAAATAGTCGGCTTTTTTCTCCTTCATCAGCCCGCGGATCTGTGCAAGCTTCTCTGCGCGGGACCGCCCCGTATACTGCTCACCCAGCAGCATCACCGGCTCGGCCGAGAGCGCCGGGCGATTCTCCCAGATTTCCCCGACGAGATCCTTCCCGTACATAAATTCAATGCTTTTATTCTTCAGCTTCTTTGCCAGCCCCTGCGCCAGCCTGCAGTTGACCGAGCGCCCGTCAAAACCCAGCCTGCCGCCCTCCGGCAGCTTTTCGGCCAGAAAATCCGGCAGCTCCGGCACGCCCTCCTCTCCCGCGCGGAACAGCGTGATCCCGCTGCCCGAAAGCTGCTCCTCCGCCTGAAGAAAATAGCGTCCGTCCGTCCACAGCCCCGCCGTATCCTTCAGTACAACCAGGCTCCCGGCCGAGCCGGTAAATCCGGAAAGATAGCTGCGGCACTTAAAATAATCCCCGACGTACTCCGAGCCGTGAAAATCCTCCGTCAAAATCAGATAGGCATCCAGTTCCTCCTGCTCCATGCGCGCGCGCAGCCTTCCCAAACGTTCCTGAACCATCTCATCCTCCCTCCAAAGCATTGCTTTTTCTTTGATATAAATAATCCTCTTCCATACTATATTTTTTTCCCGCCCTTGTCAAATTATTTTGCAGGACAGAGTTTTTTCACAGTTTCGTCAAGTTTTTTTTATAATTCTGCCGTATTCTTGAAAACAGAAAACATATCCCGGAACCCTTGTGCTGCTTCTGAAAGCAGCCTGAGCCGGGCTGAAAAGAAAAAGCCGCCCCCGGTCAGAAAGGAAATGGTCAGGAAACAGCCGTCGGGCTTTGTGCCGCCGGCGGCGCAGGCTCCTTAACCGAAATGCCGCATGCGCGGCGGAATGTGAGGAAATATGAGAAAAAAGACAATGATTGCTATTATCTGTACGGCAATGTTTCTGTCCGGCTGCGGCCAGGACAAAAATACCGGCGCGAACGGCGTTGCCGGACTGCCAGAGACGAACGGGGCAGATTCCGCGTCCGGGCAGCAGGACGGCTTAAACGGCAGCTCTGGAGACTCCGGCTCGGGGCAGAACGGTTCGGGTGACGGCTCTGCCGGTTCCGGTGCAGGGCAGAACAGTTCAGATGGCGGCTCTGACGGCTCCGGTGCAGGGCAGAACAGTTCGTCCGACGGCTCTGCCGGCTCCGAACCGCAGGGCAGCTTATCCGGGGTGTCCCCTGCCGTCTCCTCCCTGTCCGCAGGGGATATGTTTACAAACCGCGATTCCCGCTCGTCCTGGGATGCTGCGGAGGCAGTTTCCGTCGCGCTGCTCGGAGCTTCTGCAGAATGCAGCTCCGAACGGGTAAAAATTAACGGAAGCACCGTTACCATCACCGGGGAAGGCACTTATCTCCTGTCCGGTTCGCTGGAGGACGGCATGATTATCGTGGATGTCGAAAAGACCGAAAAGGTTCAGCTGGTGCTGCAGAGTGCCGCAATACACAGCTCCGATTCCGCAGCCGTCTATGTGCGCAGCGCGGACAAGGTTTTTATCACTCTGGCGGACGGAACCTCAAATGTACTCTCCAACGGCGGAGCTTATACGGCAATTGACGATAACAACATCGACGCCGTCGTTTTTTCCAAGGATGATCTCTCTCTGAACGGAAGCGGTTCTCTGACCATCGAGGCCGCCGCGGGGCACGGCATTGTGTCCAAGAACGATCTGGTAATCGCGGACGGACGCTTTACCGTCAGCGCCGCTGCCCACGGAATATGCGGCAAGGACAGCGTCCGCATCGCAGGCGGCTCGCTTGCCGTTGTTTCCGGCAAGGACGGTATCCATGCGGACAACAGCGAGGACACAAGCGCAGGTTTCGTCTATATTGCAGACGGTACGCTTCAGATTGCGGCGCAGGGCGACGGCATCAGCGCAAGCGGAGAACTTCGCATTGACGGCGGTAATTTTACAATTACTGCGGGCGGAGGAAGCGCGAATGCGCCGGCGCACGCCGGACAGGATTTTTTCGGCGGCTTCGGCAGGCCGCAGGAAACGGCCTCCTCCGAAGCTGACAGCGATTCCGTAAGTACAAAGGGCTTGAAGAGTTCCGGGAACCTGATTGTCAGCGGAGGCAGCTTTACCATTGATTCCGCAGACGATGCGCTCCATTCAGACGCCTCCCTTGCCGTAAACGGCGGAAGCCTGTTCCTCTCCTCCGGCGACGACGGCATCCACGCGGACGGCTGTGCGTCCGTGAGTGAAGGAACCATCCGCATTTCGACAAGCTACGAGGGTATTGAGGGCAGGGTTGTCGAAATTTCCGGCGGAGATATAACGGTATATGCCTCGGACGACGGTTTGAATGCAGCGGGCGGCAGCTCTGGCACGGGCAGTGCGGCAGATGGAGGTTTCGGCGGCGGAAGGGGCTTCGGCGGTTTTGGCGGCGGCGATCCGTTTCAGGCCGAGGCGGGCACCAGCCTGCTGATCTCCGGCGGCCGTCTGTACATCAACGCCGGCGGCGACGGGATCGATTCCAACGGCACACTGACCGTGACGGGCGGCGAGGTTTACGTGGACGGCCCGGAGGATTCCAGAAATGGCGCGCTCGATTCCAGCGGGGAAGCCGTTATTACCGGCGGAACGGTGGTGGCGGCAGGCTCCTCGGGCATGGCAGAAACCTTCGGCGCCTCCTCAACGCAGGGCAGCATTCTGCTCAATACCACAGAGAGGCACACCGCCGGCACAAAAATAGAGCTGCTCGATGCCTCCGGCAGCGTCCTGCTCGAATACACGCCATCCAAAAGCTTTAACTCCGTTGTCATCAGCTGCGCCGGGATTCAGAAAGGCGAAACCTACTCCGTGCGCATCGGTTCGGAAACCGCGGAAATCACAATGGACGAAATTTCCTACGGTTCCGGAAACAGTTTCGGCGGCAGACCGGGGCAGGGCGGAAAACCGGGCGGCGCAAGGCCGAATCGGGACGAAAACGGAGGAAGCCGGCCCGGGAGCATGGACGGAGAACGGCCGGAGCTGCCGGATGGGATGATGCCGCCGGATGGGGAATTTCCGGGTATGCCGGACGGTACAACACTGCCGGATGGCGATTTTCCGGGTATGCCGGATGGTACGACACCGCCGGATGGGGAATTTCCGGGTATGCCGGACGGTACGACACCGCCGGATGACGATTTTCCGGGTATACCGGAAAATACCGCGTCTTCCGAAAATGAAATAATATAGAACATGGATAGTGCAGAATATTTATAAATCATTCTTACACAATGATACTAAAAAGTCCGCGCCGGCGCAAATAAAAGTCCGCGGAGAGAAGACGCAAACCGGTGAGCATAATTCTCCCGTTAAACGCACGGCAAAATTCCTGACAAGAAAGCTGTTGAAAACGCTGAATCAATACTGCTGCTACCGAAAAAGCAGCAGCAAAAAACAGCCGCAAACCCTTTGTTTTCCTGAAAACATTGGATTTGCGGCTGTTCTTCATGAACGGAGATGAAGGGATTTGAACCCTTGCGCCGTTTCCGACCTACCGCATTTCGAGTGCGGACCCTTCAGCCTCTTGGGTACATCTCCATATTTCTGACCTGCCCGCTTATGATAGCACAGTTTCAGAAATTTTGCAAGTCCTAATTTTCCCGTTTTTGATTTACCGGCTGCGGCTTCCGGCTATCCATTTTCGGTTTTCACCTTTCCAGTAACAAAAAATCCGGCTGCGATCCTAAAATTGGTTTTGAATTTCCGTGCCTTTCTTCAGCTCTGGCTTTTTTGGCCCCTCAGCCATCCGATAAAGCTCAGCGCCTGCTCCTGCTGCTGCGGGTCCAGACGCCGGATATCCGTCTCCAGCTTCTCCTGAAGCCATTCCTGCGGAAGCGACGGCCCTGAGGCTGCATCCGCCCCCAGAAGCACCTCGTCCGGTGTCATATTCAGAGCATTGGCAATCTGCATCAGCACGTCGATGGAGGGGACGGAGCGTCCGCGCTCAATATTCGAGAGATAGCGCGGGCTCAGCTTTGCCTTTGCCTCCACCTCCGCCTGTGTCAAAAGCATTCTCCTTCTTTTCTGCGCAATTCTTCTGCCGATTTCCGTATAATTCATGTACATGGGAACACCCCTCCGTTCGTTTATTTTTCCTGTCTCCCGCCCTCTTTTGCAGCTCAGCGGCAGCCCAGCTCATCTCTGCACAGGTCAAGCGCACGGCGCACTACGGCGTCCATATTATAATAGCGGTATTCCGCCAGACGCCCGAGAAAATAAACGTTTTTCTCTGTCTCCATATCCTTCCGGTACAGCTCATACTGCGCTCTGCAGTCCGGCGTCGGGAACGGATAATACGGCTCGCCCTCCGCCTTCGGAAATTCCTTCATAATCGTTGTTTTCCGGTGCTGCTGCCCGGTCAGCTTCTTAAATTCCGTAATCCGTGTATAATCATAATCATTCGGATAATTGACAACGGGTGCCTCCTGGAAAGATTCCTGATTATATGTTTCCATGACAAAATCTATGCTGCGATACGCAAGCCTGCCGTGCCGGCAGCCGAAATATTCATCTGCCGGGCCGGTATAAATCAGAGTTCCGAAACGAATCTCCTTTCGGATTTCCGCAAAATCCGTATTCAGTAAAATGCTGATATTCCTGTTCTGCACCATTTTCTCGCACAGCTTTGTATAGCCCTCACGAGGCATCCCCTGATATTTATCCGTAAAATAGCGCGTATCCCGACTGAAGCGCAGCGGAATGCGGGAAATAACCGAGGTGTCGATCTCCGCCGGATCAAGTCCCCACTGCTTTTTCGTGTAATTCTCAAAAAACTTCTGATAGATCTCCTCCCCCACTCTGGACAGCGCCACATCACGGCTTGTTTTAATCTCCTTCATCGGAATTGCCCGCGCCGCAATAAAATGCTGCATCTCCTCCGGCGTCATAGACATGTGATAAAGCCGGTTAATTGTCTCAAGTGTAATCGGCATTGGGATCAGATTCCCGTCCACCTGCGTCAGAACGCGGTGCCAGAAATCGTTCCACTTTGTGAAACGTCCAAGATATTCGTAAACCTCCCTGTCATTTGTGTGGAAAATATGCGGTCCGTAATTGTGAATCAAAATTCCGTCCTCATTATAGGAATCATAAACATTGCCGCCGATATGGCTGCGCTTTTCCACAACCAGAACCCTTTCATTTTTCTGCGCGGCAATCCGCTCGGCCACGGTCAGACCGGCAAGGCCGGCACCAGCTACGACATAAGGAAAATACATAAACTCACCTCTTTTATCAATAAAGAACACATCTTAAATTTTCAGACAGCTTCCCTGCATCCATTCTCCTCCCGGCGGCAGAATCCGAACCGGTCAGGCGGCAATCATCTTCTTCCGGGCAGAAGTTTTATAAAAACAGGCATAAGCCGGCCCTTTCAAAAACTGCCGTTCCTGTCTCACTGCCTCCGCCCTACTTAAATGCCCAGAACTTGCTGATCAGAAAATTCAGCGGCACGCTGATCAGCAGATTGATCACCGGCGCAAGGAATTCCGATACATGCAGGATCTGCACCCACAGCAGCAGTAAAATGCTGTTTAAAAACAGCCCGGTAAAGGAATAGGATATGTATGTTTTCAACAGAGTTCTCCAGACGGAACGCTTTTCTTCCTCCTTCTGCACGAAAACCTTTCTGCTGTTCCAGAAATACGACCAGAGAACACTGAGCAGAAACGCAATCAGCTGGGCGATCAGATAATCCGTGCCTTCCCATATCCCGAGCTTCCGAAACAGAAGCAGGCTGAGAAGATAAAGGACATAGGATACGGCGGTGTTGCTGAGCCCGACCAGTCCAAACCTTACAAACTGCAGAAATGCGGCCTGTCCCTGTTCCGAGGGTTCCCTTCCCAGAAAACGGAAAAATATTCCAAGCACCCTGCAGGCCGCTTTTTCCGTTAACCGCCACAGTCTATTTCCGAGTTCCTGCATGCGCTGTTCCCTCTTTAAAATACTCCCTGATCTGCGCCTCCATGCACTCCGTCACGTTGCCGCCGCGCCGGTAAACCATACTCCATTCCACAGTTTTTTCCACAGCCTTTTCAATGTTCCAGTGCGGCCTCCATCCGAAGGTTTTCCGGATTTTAGAGCAGTCCAGCTTTAAAAAGCCGGCTTCGTGCGGGCCGCCGTCATACCGATTCCGCCACGCTGCGGCTTCTTTGGACGCCGCATTCCATTTTCTGCAGAACAGATCCACCAGCTCTCCGGTCGTCAGGCAATCCGCCTCCTCCGGCCCCACATTGTAACAGCCTGCAAGCCCGCCGTCCTTATACTGCGCTTCTGCAAGCATCAGATAGGCGGCAACGGGCTCCAGCACATGCTGATACGGCCTGGTGGAAAACGGATTCCGCACAATAATATCCTCGCCCCGTGTAGCCGCGCGGATGCAGTCCGGAAGGATCCGATCCGCTGCAAAATCCCCGCCGCCGATTACATTTCCGGCCCGGGCCGTCGAAACCGCAAGCTCCCGATCCTGAAAAAAGGAATTTATGTAGCTGCCTGTGACAAGCTCCGAACAGGATTTGGAATTGGAATACGGATCGAAGCCGTTCAGTTCCTCGTCCTCCCGGTAGCCCCACTCCCACTCCCGGTTCCGGTACACCTTGTCCGTGGTCACGTTGAGAAAGGATTTCACGGAAGGAGTCTGCCGGACGCATTCCAGCACATTGACCGTCCCGAGCACATTGGTTTCGTAGGTATAGACCGGCTCCCGGTAGGATTCCCGGACAAGCGGCTGCGCCGCCAGATGGATCACGATTTCCGGCTGTGCCTGCTCAAATACATGTTTTAAATGCGCAAGGTCGCGGATATCGCCGGAAACAGAATTCATCTGTCTGTCCGGGCAGCACAGCTCATACAGGCTTGTCCCCGCAGGCGCCGGAAGGCCGTAGCCGGTAATATCCGCCCCCGCCAGCAGAAGCATCCGGCACATCCAGGAGCCCTTGAAGCCGGTGTGCCCGGTAAGAAGGATTTTTTTGTTTTGGTAAAAAGAAAGATTTTGCATTTCTGTTCTCCTCATTCTCAACATGTTGCATTCTGCTTCTAAATCTCCATTGGATGCTTTTTATATTCTTTAAAACTCATTAATCCTAAATCTCTTTTGGACTGAATCCCCATATTTTTGTTAACCATCCACACAATACCAATATCGGGATCATCATACCGAATGCCAGTATCTGTATCGCTATCATAAGCTCCTTCACATTGGTATAGCATAACAGTATTTTCCTCCAGAGCCGCAAAACCATGTGCAAATCCTCTTGGAATGTATAACGCATGATTGTTCTGACTGTCCAGTTCTGCACTGATCCACTTTCCGAAAGTTCTGCTTTCCGGACGCAAATCAACAATTACGTCCTGTGCTCTTCCGCAAAGGACTGTGACAAGTTTTGCCTGCGGGCAGCGGAGCTGAAAATGAAGTCCGCGGATTACATTTTTGCATGAAACAGATATAAAAATCTCATCGGCTGTAAACTTAATACCATTAGATAAAAAAGTATTTTTTTCAAAGGTCTTCGTAAAACTGCCGCGGTTATCGCCGGAGGCAAACCCCTTAATTAAACAAGCCCCATCAGTTTCTAATCTAACAAATTCAAAACTTTGCATAAAATTCCTTTCTCGCAGGCACTTCAATTTTGCATATTACTTGCTGACCGCTTCATATCCAGATAAAAATGCCTGATCACTCCACAAATATTCCCATCTTCCAAACCGCCCAATCGGCGTAATACCAATACTCTTCAGCCAGTCTGCTATTTCCGGCAAATCCTTTTCTGTCTGCTTCAGACAAATAACATTTCCATAAGGTATAACTCGATAATCTGTAAACAAAATATCATCTGCACAGGCAATTCCCATTTTCTCCAGAGCATAAATACAATTCTGAACTGCTACATGTTCTTCAGGAGCATGAGAATGTTTTCCGTTAAAATAAATCTCAAACTGAATAGAATAATGTCCTTCCGGAACATTCCCGCAGGATTTAACAGATGGCATATAAGCTCTTGCTGCCATAATATCTGCATCATAAACATAGAACCACAGTTTTTCGGTCTTGCATGCTCCAAGTCCCATTGATACGAGGGCGACGCCTGTAAATTCCAGCAATTCAGCCTTTTCTCTAACTTTTTGCGGTGTCTCCTCAATTATCTGAAGCATTTCGGGCAGAGGTATGGAAGAGTATAATTTGTCATATACAACTTCGCTTCCATCAGAAAAACAAACCGTTTTCGCTGCGATATCTATTTTGACAGCCTCCTTATGTAAATGCAGTTTTCCTTTAAATATTGCTTCTTCCGAAAGCTTTTTTAAGTACTTATAGTACCCCCCCCCCCGATCGGATAATACATTTTAGTCGCATAATATGTATTTGGTATTTTATCCGTATAGGTTCCCATCAAAACCTCGTCCAGTGTCGGTTGATAAATCCGATTGCTAATCCATTCCACACCAATCTTCTCAAGATCTGTACACCAATACTTTTGGTTATAAGGCTGGAACAATTTTTTATAAAGGAATTCCCCATATCCATCCGACAGCCATTGTGCAAAATTTTCTGATTTCTCGCATCCCTTTTTTTGTATAAATCCCTTGATGGCTTCCGTCTTTTCTTCCGGCAGCAAAGGAAATAAATTGTTTTGTGCCGGATGACGAAACCATTTTCCGCAAAACCAGCTGTAGGGCGAGGAAACATGGACATATTGTGAGGTTCTGTCAAAAAGTTCACGAACCGTCGGATTTTTGGAAAACGATAAATGTACTGCCTGATCAAAGCAAAAATCCCCGATCTGAAAACTGCTGCAGAGTCCTCCGGGTTTTCCTGACGCCTCATAAATGTCAACTTCATTATCGCCGTAAAATGCCCCCAGCCCTGCAATTCCGGCTCCTAATACTACCCTTCCTTCTTCCTTCATTTTTATGCCTCTTCTCTCTTAAGCTTTTCTGTTTATCCTATTTCTGTATTCTCATGATTTTATCACAAAGTTGTTTTAATCCTTTTTCCCACGGATATAGAGGTTTAAACCCCAACTTTCTCAATAATGTTATATCTGCAGCACAATCTGGCTCTCCCTCCCGCATTGGAACTCTTCCAAAATACAATGAAGAACGAGATTTTGTCACTTCGTGCATAAATTTAATTACTTTTCGGATTTCAATTGCCTCTCCGCATCCAAGCGGAACATTCCAAAACCCTGTTAGATCTGAATCCAGAAGCAGAAGCAGCGCCCTACACACATCATCAATATAGATGATATCTCGTTTCTGTTTTCCTTCGGTCAGATTTACTTCTTCACCCCTGACAATTTTTCTGCAAACATCGGATAAAAATCTGCCTTCCGGCTCATCCTCTCCATAAAACATTTCCAGCAGAACATTAATAAATGTAATTCCGTATTTGGTCGAATAGAATCTGCCAAATTCAGCAAATTGCTTTTTTGTAAAACTATAAAGATTCAGATCTTTAGGCAAACCAGTATCAATGGTCAGAAAATTTTTTACCCCGCAATCTATGGCACAATCCAATACACGCAATCCAAAAAACAGATTGGCATCCACAATCTTACATTTGGCCGTATTTCTGCGTTCATAAACTGCAGCACAATTAATTATCCAATCATATTTTTCCTCTTGCAATGCATTCTGAATGATTTTCAGATCTGATGCAACTGCCTTCATCCCATTTGTTTTCTCCGGAATATTACGGTATGTACCAGTTACAAAATGCTTTTTCACCAGACATTCAGAAAATTTCTTTCCCAGATAACTGCTGGCCCCCAATATCATGATACGCACGGAAGTACACCATCCCTTCCGGCAATCCTGCACATAACAAATATATTAAGTGTTATACCCCCCCCCCCGAATACATGTTCGATTTCAGATTCTGAAACTACTTCCGGTTTCCATCCCAGTTTCCTCAGCTCCAGATTATCCGCACATGACTGCATTAATTCTCCCTTTCCCATCGGAATGGTTCCCCACAGCAAATTTGTAGTACTGCGAACCGCTCTGTGAATGATTTCTACAAACTCCCTTAAGCTTCGCATCTTTCCCGTGCCGACCTCATAGGTAACATATCCATTTCTTTTATGATTTCCCAAATCAGCGATCACAGCCCTGTACGCATTTATCACGTCGGATACATAGATAAAATCCCTCTGCTGCGTTCCTTCGCTTAAAGCAAGGGAAGAACGATTTTTTCTGCACTCATTTACAATATAAGGTATAAATTTATCATTTCTGTCCATCTCACCATATACATGTTCCAGTCTCATATTGACAAAATATATCCCGTACTCTGCTGCAAACATTCGTCCCCATTGGCTGAACTGAGACTTTGACAAAACATAACTGTAAGAATAAATTCCCTGATCCGAATTTCTCTCCTCCGCAAGCTGTTTTTCAAAGAAAGAAGACGTATTGATAAAATACCGTACTCCGTAATCCTTTCCTGTGCTGAGCAGCTCCAGAGGAAACAGAAGGTTGGAATTGATATTCTTATAATATTCCCGGTTATCTCTTACATAATGAGTAGCGCAATGAACAATGCACTCCGCCGGCCAATCCGAACAGATCCGGTTAATATCCGTTTTGTCCAGATCATACGCACGGCAATCTTTTAAAATGTCCCGGATGCGCCAGAGATCAGAACTGCTTCGTTTCCCTATACATATCTCATGCCCGTCTTTCAAAAGTCCTCGCAGCAGATGACTTCCTACAAACCCGGTTGCGCCTGTCAACAAAATGCGCATCTCCGCCCCCTTTTCCGATGCAGACCGTTTCTGCTTTCCGGCAGACTGCAACATATATTTTACCGAATCGCTTCCCGGATCATCTCCGCCATATAATCAATCTTCTCGTCCGTCATCCCCGGATACAGGCCGACCCAGAACGTATCCCGCATAATGCGATCCGTGTTTTTCAGCGTCCCTGCCACACGGTAGCCCTTGCCCGCCGCCCTCATGGAATCAAAACATGGCTGCCGGATCAGGTTGCCGGCAAAGAGCATCCGCGTCTGAATGCCGTGCTCCTCCAGGTACGAAACCACACGGTTTTTCTCCACTCCCTCAAGACAGGTAAGCAGGAAGCCGAACCAGCTCGGACGGGAATTCCCGCATGCCTCCGGCAGGATCAGCTTATCTTCGCAGCCGGAAAGCCCCGCCTTCAGACGATCGAAATTATGCCGCCGCCGTTCCACAAAGCCCGGGAACTTTTTCAGCTGCGCACAGCCGACTGCCGCCTGCATATCCGTCGCCTTCAGGTTGTAGCCGAAATGGGAATAGACATATTTATGATCGTAGCCCGGCGGCAGCTCCCCGTACTGCCGGTCGAAGCGGTGCCCGCACAGGTTGTCGCAGCCGGATGGGCAGACGCAGTCCCTCCCCCAGTCCCGCAGGGAACGGAGGATGCGGTTTAAAAGCGGGTCGTTCGTATATACTGCTCCGCCCTCACCCATGGTCATATGGTGCGGCGGGTAAAAGGATGAAGTGCCGATATCGCCCACCGTTCCGGTCAGCCGCTCCTGCCCGTCCAGGGTATAGACCGATCCGAGCGCATCGCAGTTGTCCTCGATCAGCCACAGGCTGTGCCGGTCACAGAATTCCCGCACCGCCTTTAAGTCAAACGGGTTTCCCAGCGTATGCGCAGCCATCACCGCTTTGGTTTTTTCCGAGAGAGCCTCCTCCAGCCTGGAAACATCCAGGTTGTACTGCGGAATGGTAATGTCGATAAAGACCGGCACGGCCCCGTACTGGACGGCCGGCGCAACCGTGGTCGGAAATCCGGCCGCCACAGTGATCAGCTCGTCCCCCGGCCGGATCTGCCTCTCGCCCAGCAGCGGGGAGGTCAGCGCCATAAAGGCGCAGAGGTTGGCGGAGGAGCCGGAATTCACCAGGGCGCAGTACTTTACGCCGAGATATTCCGCAAAACTCTTTTCGAATTCCTCCGTATACCGCCCGGAAGTCAGCCAGAATTCCAGCGCGGAATCCACCAGGCGGCACATCTCATCCCGGTCGTAGACGCGCGATGCGTAGGCGATCCGGTCGCCGGGGCGGAATTCCTTTTTCGGGTTGTGATAGGTATCGCAGTAGTCGGCAACCAGGTCTAATATCTGCTGTCTGGCCTGTGCCTTGGTATAGTGTTCAAGCATATTTTTAATCCTTTCATATTTACTTTATCGTTGTCTGCTATTATCTAATGGAATTTGCATTTTCCCAAGCCATCCACGGTGCTTTCCCGGATGCACACATAGTTTCCAGCTTTTCCCGGTCTCTCATGGTATCCATGCACTGCCAAAATCCATAATATTTGTAGGCCTGAAGCTGTCCTTCTTCCGAAATCCTTTCCAGCGGCCCATGCTCAAAAATGCACTGATCCCCTTCAATATAATCAATTACCTCTGGTTCCAATACCATATAACCGCCATTGATCCAGCCTCCATCTTCCTTCCTTTTTTCAGCAAAATGCTCAACTACAGAATTTGCATTTATTTCCAGTATCCCAAAACGTCCTTCCGGCTGAATTGCGGTAACTGTGGCCAGCTTTCTTCCTGTCTTATGAAATTCCAGAAGCCTGTTAATATCCACATCGCAGACCCCATCGCCATAAGTCAACATAAAAGTTTCCTTTCCAATATAGTCTTTTACGCGTTTAATCCTTCCTCCGGTCATTGTATTGAGTCCTGTATCAACAATTGTTACCTTCCATGATTCTGCTGTATTATTATGTATTATTTTTGTGTTTTCTTTGGAAAAATCAAATGTTATATCTGAGCGATGCAAATAATATTCCTCAAAATATTCTTTAATAACATGCTGCTTATACCCTGCACAAATAATGAAATCACGAAATCCATAATGAAAATATTCCTTCATAATATGCCAAAGAATCGGCTGCCCGCCAATTTCAATCATAGGTTTCGGTCTTAGATGACTTTCTTCACTGATTCGAGTTCCCAGTCCCCCGGCTAAGATTACCACCTTCATACGTATCCTCCTTATGAATATCATTTACAGAATTTCGATCTCTTCTGCTCAAATATCAAAAACAAAATCTTCAAATACAATTGAATTCTTCCGGTAACAGCATGCAATAAGAAATCCGTTTTTGACAATTCAAATGCCTTGTTTTTTTTACATTTATCAACAAGTCTTTTATCATTTTGTATTATTGTCTTTCTGTTTTTCAAAATGAAATTACTCGTTGAGGATTGGGTTGAAATTCTAAAAACAGATAACTCTTTATCAATATATCCAATGTTTCCATATAAGCTTAGACGCAGCCAGTAGTCCCAATCCAGATTGTACCCCATTTCCGAATCAAACTGTCCTGCCGATACAGCTGCACTTTTACGGAACATTACATTGGATGGTTCTCCATACAGATTCTTTTTCCGAAATGACTTTCTGATCATCTTTCCGCCGGAAAGCTTCTGGTTCTTCCTGAATGGCCTTCTGCTCATTATTTTTCTGCCTCCGGAGTCACAAATATATGAAGCGGAAAATACCAGAGATACATCCTCGTTACAATTTAAAAACTTCACTTTTTCTTCAAGACAACTTTTTTCTATTACATCATCCGCGCACAAAATCTGGATATATTCTGTTTTTGCTTTTTCCAGACAGCGATTCCAGTTTCCTGCCATCCCGACATTTTCACTATTCTCAAACAGGCGTATTCGCGAATCCTGAAATTTTTTCACTACTTCAACGGTGGAATCTGTAGAAGCATTGTCAATTACAATCAGCTCAAAATCCCCGTAGCTTTGATTTAAGACCTGTTCAATTGTTTCCTGGATATATGTTTCCCCGTTAAAGACCGGGATACAAACACTCAGTTTTTTCATTGCTCATCCTCCCGCAAATACTCTTTTACAATGTACCTCGGTCTCGCTTTTGTTTCCAGATAAGTCTTGCCTATATACTCACCGATAACACCAATGGCCAGAAGTTCCATTCCTCCTACCACCCATATAGAAACCATAATACTTGTCCAGCCCTGCACAGCCCTTCCAAAAAAGAAATGACCTATCATCAGATATAATACGTATATTACAGTAAAAAAGAAAATTCCAATTCCAGCCAGGGATATCAGGTGAATTGGCTTACTGCTCAAAGATGTAATCCCATCAACCGCAAAGCTTATCATTTTCTTCAACGGATATTTTGATTCCCCGGCATATCGTTCATGTCTCTCATAATATACATTTACCGATTCAAATCCAACCAGAGGCACAATCCCACGCAAAAACAGATTAACTTCTCTGTAATTTTCCAGTTCCTCCAACACCCGGCGGCTTAACAAACGATAATCTGCATGATTGTTTACAACCTCAACACCCAGTTTTCGCATCAACCGGTAAAAAAACTGTGCACTGTGCTTTTTAAAATATGTATCTTTCTTGCGTGTACTGCGAACTCCATACACAACCTCATACCCCTCTAAAAATTTTTTAACGAATTCATCCAGTACTTCAATATCATCCTGAAGATCAGCATCCAGGGAAATAATTGCATCCGCATATTCCTTTACCGTCATCAGTCCCGCAAGAAGTGCATTCTGATGTCCTCTGTTTCTGGATAAATTAATCCCCTGAAACATACAATTACTTTGATGAAGCTGTTTAATCAAAGACCAAGTAGCATCTTTAGAACCATCGTTTACAAATACAATTTTACTTTCTCCGGAAATTAAGTTATCACTTTGCATCCGCTTCATTTTACTTAACAGTACTTCGGCAGTTTTCATAATTACCTTTTCTTCATTATAGCAAGGTATTACCAAGTATAATTTTATTGATTTATTCATATAAGTATCTCCTGAATCGTTATTAACTTTCAACTTATCTACCAACCGGGTACTTTACTTTATTGCGGATCTGGCAAACAGCCAAAGCTGATCGCTATTTCCGGTTCTGACTGTCATTGTTATACTCTTATCATCAGAATTATAAGTCAGTGCATATCCCTGATAGCAAATCATATAGTACTCATCAATTTTTTCAATAGTAAAATCCTGCGGGAAAAGACCATTAATCTGCCATACCCCAATTGTTCCATTTTCATCAATAATTCCACCCGGAACATCCAGAGCAACTTGAAATTCATGAAACGTAAATCGGTATCTCCCGTCTTTCATCGAAGATATCATTACTGTGCATTTATCCTGATTCAGCATAACAGAGCTTCCATCCGTCGAAAGATACAGACCCTCTTTTTGTTTCGGCGAAACATTATAATATCCGCCGCTTAACGGCAGATTATGAGTCTCTCTGTAATTTACAGAAACCATCAAATCCTCAGTATATTTCTTTTCTGTTTTTCCTTTTGCAAGATATTTGTAAAAGACTTTTGATTCTGGTTTTTCTGTTACAAAATTGATTGCAAAATAATCAAGCGCATTTTGATCACAAAGAGTTACCCAGTCGTCTGCAATATACGGATATTTTCCTGTTGTGGTAATTATATTTAAAGCAGCTCCCCAGTCCGAAATTGCACTCAATGAAGATATTCCGATTATTGACACGAGAATAAGAATACTTCCCGACAGCTTTTCTTCCCACGCTTTATTTAACTTGTCCATAACAAGAATCATTAGAAATAATAATGCCGGGATGGATGCTCTCATACAAAAGTCCCGTGCTGTCCCGATTCTTATTAATGGACAAATAAGCAATACTAAGTTTGCTGCATAAAATAACAAATTTCTTTTATGATCCTTAAACAGTACAACAGAATAAATTAAAAATTCTAAGATATAAAATACGATTAGAATTTCGAAATGTTTTATAGTAAAATTATCCGGCTCAATATACCATCCAATCCCCCCGATTCCCATACTGCCGTTGGCAACCTTATTACACCCGAAGAAAAACAGAAATACAGGAAATACAGAAAGAATCGCAGCAATGTTAGGAATGCTGAATACTGTTTTAAACAATTCTTTATATTCTTTTTTTCTTACAAATCCAATTATCTGTGCAACAGCCCATACAGCAAATATTATAAATAACCCGACAAAAGGAAATGGGGCAAAAGGCAACACACATAATCCAAGGTATGCAAGGATATCCATTCGCTTTTCCTGTAAAAACAGCGGAACGGCAATCCATGGCACAATGGTCTGATTAAATACCCATTCCAGCAGAGCGTTATTAGGCGTATACTGATATGCCGTAATAGAATCCGGCCATCCATAGCCGCCTCCCAGCACACTGAAACCTGCATATCCCTTAGTGGCCATATATATCTCTCCCAGTATATTTAGACCACTCCAGAAAATAAATATGTACAGCATTAATAAAACTTTTTTAGTTCGATACAAACGAAGCAATTTGCATATCAGCAGCATTGAGATTAATATCCCAAAAAAACTCCAAAAATACAGTGTTAAGTTGGCTGCCCCCCATCCTAACGTCTTTCCGAATATTTTGCCGACAAGCGCCGGAAACATCCAAAATATATGATAATAAACCAAAGCATTACCTGTTTCCGGGTAAATTACCGGCCATGAATACTCTACCAGATCTCTGAAAATCATATTTCTTCCATGAAAATCCCAGCTTTGATAAAAATATCCTCCAATTCCGGATAAAAACACCCAGACTGCAACCGCAGCCGCGATAAGCACCACAGCCTTCAGTTCAATACTGAAATATTCGTCCTCCTTATATCTCTGCTTCATAAAATAAAATAATCCAAAAAGAAGAATTCCTGAGAATAGTATCCCCCAATACAGCTTCAGCCACCCGATAAAAAATATCACAATCGGAATTACCATATACAGATAAGCCGACAAAATCAGCTTCTTACAGGAAATACGCACTACGTTCCCCTTTAAGCTACTCTCTTCCATTTGATTCCTCCTCCATCCCCAAATACCTTTCCCAGAAATCTCTCCTCATCATTTCCCTTCCGCGCTCCCTGTATTCCCGGTTCACATCCCCGTAAACCCTCTTCGTCTTCCGGATCAGCCTCCGCAGCTGGCGCATGCAGGCCCTGGCTTCTTTTTTATCTCTCACGGTGACAAAGCCTCTGCGGCTTGCCTCGTCATAATTCAGAATTTTTTCCGTGCGGTAGACGCTGCAGTATCTTGTGTCCACGGTCGGGACTACTCCCTGCCTTCTGCGCGGCTTCAAGAACGTTCCGTTCAGCGTTGTTCTGCGGAGCACCCGGCGGCTCAGCCGATAGCTGTCCGAATCCTTGAGTGCCCGGTCGAGCATCCCGCAGTCAAAAACCGCGTCCAGCTCCTGCACCGGCTGCAGCCGGTAGCCTCCGCCCATTACCCGCCCGTGCAGCGTCTCGCCGTCCTGCTCCTTCAGCCAGTCGATGCCCCTGTAATAATCCGACACACCCTGCAGCAGAAGGCGCGCGTTTTTATACCGGTACAGATAAACCTCGCTTTTCACCCAGTTCCGCATCACGCGGATAAAGCTGCGCGGCTCCAGTTCCCGGCCGTGCAGAGCATTGTCGATCAGGCGGTTGCGCAGAATATAGTAATACATCGCGGAGGAATATTTATTCTCAAACGGCTCATGCCAGACGCAGATCCCGTTCAGCGCAATAATATTCTTTGCATTGCGCAGCCCGTATTCCACATCATCCCCCCGGATAAACACCGGGATCGGCAGATTATCATCCCTGACCACGCTCAGCGGAACGGCGCAGAACCACCAGGCTGCAAAATCAACGCTTTCCTCGATTTCATTGAAAAGACATGCCTCAATGGACCTCAGATCCACCCCCTGCTTTCTGCTGATCAGCTCCCCGGAATTCCAGGCTGCGCCGGATTCCGTCTGCAGATACGGGAAATCCAGCCTGAGCATCGCGCCGCCCACAAACGCCCCCTTGTATTCCTCCTTCAAAAGGGAGAGGAGCCGCCAGGTTCGGAATACAGCCTCCGGCTCAATCACGATGTCGTCGTCCATTAAAAGGGCATGGGTATGTCCGTACTTTTCCATGTCCCTGCGGATTTCAAGCAGCCCTCTTGTAAAACCGCCGGAGCCGCCCACATTCCTGTTTTTTATAAGACAGATGTGATTCTCCAGCGTACTGTCCGCCGTCAGTTCGTTTTTTTCCAGGGTTCCCGCATTGTCAACCACATAGATCCGCACACCGCCGCGAAGCTCCCGGTACATTTCTTTTTCAAATATTGTTTTTCCGAGAAGCGCCATATTTCTTTTTACAAATTCTTCCCGCCGGAACGTACAGATATCCAGGGCCAGCCGGACGCTGTCCGTCTGCTCCTCCCCGAGCCCGGTCCAGTAATATCCTCCGTACAGTACGGTATCCTCCAGCGCGAGAATATCCGCCGAATATATGCCCATGCATCCGCTTTCCCAAAACGGCAGGCTGACCTCTCCGCCGTCCGATTCCAGCACCTTTTCCTCCAGGTAATGCTTGATTACCTGCCCCCGGCTCCGCTCGTTCCACAGCAGCGTAACGCGCGCCTTTCCGCGGAAGCGCAGGGTCAGATTGACCTGTTCTATCCTGGTATATTTCCGCCATTTACCGATGGAAAATCCGTTAAAATAGGTATCCAGATAAACCGCGGCATCCTCCTCCAGCAAGATCCCCGGCTCTCCCTTTGTATAGCTTACCTTTCCGTCATTTCTACGAAAATACATTTCCTCCTCCGTACAGATTCCCAGAGAAGGAAATATTAAATTCTGCAGCCTTATCATTTCTCCTCACAATCCGCCGTGCTTAACGGCATCCGGTACTTTCCGCCGGATTTGTCTGCCCGCACCGCATACAGCATTCCAGTTATATTTCCCGCGCCTGCAACTTTTCTGTTCAGCTGCCTCTCTCCTGCTCCGCCAGATACTCTTTGCACACCTCTGCCGCCGTACCCGCCATGCGGATTTCTCCCTTCTGCAGCCAGAGCGCATGGCTGCAGAGCCGCTGCACCTCCTCAATGGCGTGGGATACATAGAGCAGCGTTGTTCCGCCGGAAAGCATCTCGTCCATCCGCCGGTCGCATTTCCGCCGAAAGGCATAATCCCCAACCGAGAGAATTTCGTCCACCACCAGAATATCCGGGTGTACCGCCGTGGCAACCGCAAAGCCCAGCCTTGCTTTCATCCCCGAGGAATAATTTTTGACCGGGGAATCCAGAAAATCCTTAAGCTCTGCAAAATCCACAATTTCATCGAAATGTTCCTTCATATACTTTTCCGTATGCCCGAGAACACAGCCGTTCAGATAGATATTCTCCCTGGCCGTCAGCTCCTCGTCAAAACCCGCGCCCAGTTCAATCATGGGGGCTATCTGCCCGTTTACCTGAATGCTGCCCCGGCAGGGCTGCAGAATGCCGCTGATTGCTTTCAGCAGCGTGGATTTTCCCGAGCCGTTGGCCCCGATGATTCCCCATGCCTCCCCCCGCAGCACCCGAAAGCTGACATCCCGCACCGCCAGAAATTCCTGAAACATCAATTCCCTTTTCAGCATGCGGATCACATATTCCTTCAGATTGTCCACCTTTTGATTCGCCAGATTGAAACGGACGGTGACATGGCTGACGTCAATAATAATATTCTCTTCCATCCGCCCCTCCTAAATATACAAAATAAACCGGCTCTGCGTCCTTATAAACGCGGCGCTTCCGAATATCAGCATCACTAGGGCGGCAGCGCAGCCCGCTGCAATCATATCCGTCTCGGGCCAGATTCCGGTATAGAAAATATCGCGGAACTGCCTGACGTAATAATACATCGGATTCCAGCGCGCTACTGCCCCGGCCACGCCACGCGGCAGGGCCTCCAGCGGATAGAAAATCGGCGTCAGATACATCCAGGCCATCATAAGCGCATTATAAATATACTGAATATCCCGAAAAAACACATTTGCCTGAGCAAGAAACAGTCCGAAGCCCAGACTGAACAGGAAAAGCTGAAGCAGGACAAACGGAAACAGCAGGTTGTACGGGCTGAACTTTGCCCCGGTCGCCAGCATGATCAGCAGCAGTGCCAGCATTGTAAACAGCAGGTCGATCAGCGTACTGATCAGCCTGGAAAAAGTAAAAATATATTTCGGGACGTAGGCTTTTTTGATAATCGCGCCGTTCGAAGTAATCGAATGGATCGCCATACTTGTCGATGCCCGGAAGAAATTGAAAAGCAGCTGGCCGCAGAACAGATAAAGAGGATAGTTCTCAATATTTTCGCGGAACATCGCAGAAAATACAACGGCCATAACAATCATGGACAGCAGCGGGTCCAGCACGCTCCACAGATACCCGAGCACGCTTCTGCGGTACTTCAGCTTGATATCCCGCTTGACCAGCAGCCTGAGCAAATCCCTGTAGTGAAAAAAATCTCTTAAATGTCCCCGCCACTTTTTCATCCCTGTATTATCCGCTCCTTTTCCGCTCAGCAGCTCACCGTTGTTCGCCTTACAGCTTTTCGTCCCGTTGTCTTCGGCCTGTTTTTTCTGCATTTTCCTTCGCCTGCTTCCGCCACTCTTTCCCCGCCCTCCGGCTGCCGAAAAGCAGCCCGGGCATGATCCGCAGCAGCTCTCCCATACATTTTGCTGTCTCACGCCATGATTTCTGCACCTCAAATCCCGTTTGGCTTTTCGGCTCCAGCAGCAGCACCTGCTTTTTTCCCGCGCAGGCGCTTACCGGCGCTCCCATGCGCACGGCTGTTTTCCCGGAAGCCGGAAGAAAATATCGGACAATGGTTCGTATTTTCCCCATCCTGCTCCGTATGATATGTAAATTTTTTCCATATTCACAGCCAGATTCTGCACCGGTTTTCATCGGTTCAAACGGCTTCTGCAGTTTGAACGGCTTCTGAAATTCGAACGGCTCCTGCAGTTTGAGCAACTCCTGCGGGCCGGCTGCCCGCGGCCGGTAGCCCTCTTCCAGCACCTCCCGGTGCAGCGCCTCCGCATCCGTCCGGTACAGCCACCCGGGCCCTTTCAGAAAATCCCCTGCCGCCCGGACGGAAAGTGCAAAGTCGCGGTAGCGGTAACGGAAAACGGTTGCATAGAATCTCTCGCAGAGAACCGCAGCGGCGTTTTTGCAGCAGCTGCGCTCCGGATAAATCGCGTTTGTAATCAGCCGGTTTCTTGTATCGTAATATTCCAGCGCGGAGCTTCTCTTGTCCTCAAATTCCTCGTGCCATACGGCAATGCCGCTCAGATAAAGCGGAGGGCAGCCGCTGCGCAGGCTGTATTCCACATCGTCGCAATGCAAAAAAAACGGCAGCGGATATCCATTTTGTTCGATATGCTTTCGGGGGATGCAGCAGTACCACCAGCCCGCATAAAGCTGTTTCCCCCGCAGGGGTTTTGCAGTCCTGAGAATATTTTCGCTTATGCGCAGATCGGTATTTCGGTAAGGGTTCCGAATCCGCCCGGCCGCCCAGTCCTCCCCTGCTGCGTACAGAATATACGGCAGATCCCGGCGCAGCATCGCTCCGCCGACAAAGTTTTCCCGGTATTCTTCCTTTATGTATTGAAGAAAGCTTCTGGTACGCCGGAACGCTTCAAATTCGATCTGCACATCGTCATCCATCAGAATGACATGGGTCAGCTCCGGAAACTGCATCGCCTCCCTCAGCCCTCTTGCAAATCCGCCGGAGCCGCCTGTATTGGCGTTTGGGATCAGACGGATTCTCTCATCCTCCATCTGCTCCGGCAAAAGGCTTTTTGCATTGTCCACCACGAATATTCTTTCCAGTACTGCGCCGTCCCCGGCTTCCCGGTTCTCCCTCCTGAGTATCCGCAGGTTCCGAAGAATCTCCACCTCCCTGCGGTAAGTGCAGGTTACGAGTGCCAGCCGGATTTCCCGCGCCGGTTCGTCCGTTTCGACAGCGCCGCTTTCAAACACTGTTTCCTTCGTTGTTTCCAGGGCAATGTAATAAAGCCCAGAATCCGTAACCGCCAGGTGAAAGGCAATCGTCTGCTTTCCGGAAAATTCCGTCTCCGCAATGCACACAGGCCTTCCTCTATCTTCTTCCGGCAGGCTCTTCCGTGCAGTGTGCAGAATATCCTTCCCTGCATCCGGTTCTTCCGGATTTCCTCCGCCCCGCTTCATCAGCAGCGCCCTTCCCGCACCGTTCACCGATATCCGGAAGCGGATCTGTCTGACTGCCGTGCACCGCTTCCATTGGCCCGCCGGAAATGCATTAAAATAGGTATCAAAGGAAACGGACGTGTTTTCCGGGATCTGAAGTCCTGCTTCCCCGCTCCTCAGCCGCACGCCGGCATGATAATACAGCGCTTCCGTTCCGGCCGGCGCTTCCGCTCCCCACACAATTTTCTGTAAAATCATCCGACGCACTCCTTTCCTGATTTTTTCCGTCTTTTCTCTTCCGCTTCTTAATAAAGCTTCCCGGATTTTCTGATTCTCCGCAATCTTGCTGGTTCCTCCGCCTTCTTCCGATATTCGTGAGGTCGGAATCGCACGCTGCTTAGCCGCCTGCTTCGCAGAATCATGTACTGAAATACCGGCCGAACAGCATATACCAGTTGAACAGCATATACCAGTCAAACAGCATATTTGCGTCAGCGCTATGCCCTGTCCCCGTACCGCAGCCTCCATGCCAGGGCCGCTGCGCCGTACAGCCGGTAGCCGCTCCTGCGCAGCAGCCGCAGGCTTTTCCTCTTATTTGCGGCATAACCCGCCGGGCATTCCCGGGCCAGCCACTGCTCCGACCGGCGCAGCTTAAGCAGGGCCTTTTTCCCGACAGGCAGGCTTAGAATACTCTTCACCTGGTCCGCCTGCATTTTTGCGATATTTTCCGCCAGATACGCCAGGCGTGCTCCCGAGTCGCCGGCCCTTGCGCGCTCCTGATAAAACCGGACAAGCGAGCACAGTATCCGCTGGTGCTGCCCCCGGTTTTTCCGCATGCTTTCCGCCGCTACGCTCTGGCCTTTTACGCCGAGATGATAGCGGTACACCGGAAAATCCAGCAGGCAGCAGGTTTGAATCCACGGGACAGGAAAGGAAATAAACTGCATATCCACATAAAAGCTGTGCTCGGACATCCGAATCGCATGATCCCGCAGAACGGCGGTCCGGATGGTCCACTGATGCATCCGGACATGCAGCCTGTCCGCCGCATCCCCAAAGGAAAATACCACATTCCCCGGAAGCTTCCCGGAGCCCTCCGGTTCGCGGAGTCTCCCTCTTCTGCCGGACTCCCTTCCGGCAGAATGCTTATCTTCCGAAACACAGACAAATGGGGTTGCGATCAGATCGCTGTCGATCTGCTGCAGGCAGCGCAGAAAGGCACGGAACGCCTTTGGATCTACGGTATCGTCGCTGTCCACAACCCGGAAATATTTTCCTTTTGCCGCCGCAATCCCGGCATTGATGCAGGATCCGTGCCCGCCGTTTTCCTTGTGGAGCACCTTTACCACCCCCGCATACCGCTCTGCATAGAGATCTGCTATCCGGCCTGTTCCGTCGGTTGACCCGTCGTCGATCACCAGAAGCTGAGCCGCCCGGCAGGCATTGCTCAGGAGCAGGCTGTCCAGGCAGCGCGCCAGATATTTTTCCGAATTATATGCGGGTATTACAACAGTCAGTAATTTATCCAAAGCGAAAGCTTCTGCTCCTTCCTTCTCTTTATTCTGCAAACCGGCCGGAGCGTCCTGCTTCACGGAAGCCTCCGGCGCAAAGCGCCTGCCAGATAGCCCGCCATGCAGCGCAACGCTTTTCCCGGCGGAAGTCCCTCCTGCCGCCGATACAGACGCCAGGTTCCCCAAACCGCCCGCAGCTTATTGGAAGAATGCGAGTTGCGATGCCGGCAGTAGACGGACAGCGCCTCGTCCAGCCCCCAGGCCGTCCGGCCGCTCCGCAGAATTTTCCACCAGGCCGCCGTATCCTCACGCTCGCAGTTTTCCGGCATAAGAAGCAGGCGCTCCGGGATCTGTCTGCGGTCGAGCATAACCGTGATCGTCGAAATCGTTGTATTGACAAGTGCTTCGCTGTAGGTGAGCTGCCGCGGCACATGCACCGTTCTTCCCCTGCGCCGGCCGGCGGAATCGGCAAACGCATAGCCCGTAAATGAGAATGCACAGCCCCTTTTCTTCATAAACCAGTACTGTTTTTCCAATTTTTCCTTGTACCAGTAATCATCCGCGTCCAGATAGCAAAGATAGCGTCCTCTGGCGGCACGCACGCCCCGGTTCCGCGAATAGGCCGGTCCCCGGTTGCTGCGGTTGCACAGCAGCAGAATACGGTTTTTTCTCTCTTTCTGCGCGGATATCCAACGTTTTATAATCCGCACGCTGTCATCCGTCGAGGCATCATCCACAAGAAGCAGCTCCCATTGCTCGAAGCTCTGCCCTCCGATGCATTCCAGAGTTCTTTCTAAAAATCGAGCTGCGTTGAAAACAGGAACTACAATACTGACCAGCTCATTACAGAAATCATTCTGCATCTTCCGGCTCCGGCTTCCCTTTTACCGTCCTGCGGCTCCTGCTGTCAGCGCCGTTATTTTCCGCCCGCGCAATATCTTTGCGGAGCTTGAGCGCATTCGCGTTGGATAAAAGAACCGCTCTGTCCTCCCTTGGAAGCAGGCGCAGGATTGCGGCAAATTCCCGGATTTCCTCCTGTTCCTTTTTCGGTATCTCTGTTGCCGGCAGGTCTGCCATAAAAACGCCTCCTTGCTGGTTTTTCTCTGTTCCTGAGTTGCTGATATGCTTCTTGGTCTCTTTTGTCGATTGCTCTGCAATCACAGTATATCACAACAGAATCAAAAGTCAAGGATTTTAATTGCATTGTGATTTTCCCTGTGATATACTGAATGCGCAGAGGAAAACAGCGGGGCCTTGCATGGAGCCCCGCGGAAGAAATGCCCGCCCGGACGGGCAGGAGGTTTTTGTTATGAATATCGGGGACAGAATCAAGAAGGTGCGGGAGGCGGAGGGCAAAAATCAGCGGGAGTTCGCCTCTTCGATCAAGGTTGGCCAGTCCACTCTGGCCATGTTTGAAAATGGGCAGAGAGAACCGAAATCCATTCACATCGAACAGATATGCCTTAAATATGATGTCAGCGAAAGCTGGCTGCGTACCGGCGCGCCGCCGATGTACCGGGAACCTGAAGAACGGCTGGAAACCTATCTCGGCCAGATTTCAAAGGGGGAGGATGAATTTATCAGGGATCTGATCGAGGTCTATATGGAACTTGACCAGGCAAGCAAGGACGCACTGAAGGAAATCGCCCGCAGAATGGCCGACAAACAAAACGGCAGGGGACAGTAACAACCTGTCCCCTGCCGTTATTCCTCCAGAAATACCCTGACAAACGAATATATTTTTTTCAGGAATCTCTCGCTTCCGATCTTTTTCACCATCTCTATAATCTTCTTTCTGTAGTACTCTTTTCTTTTGGAATCCCCCATATTTTATTCCTTTTCTATTAATAAAAGAATATAATTATAATTGTGGAGCGGAAATATACAGCAATCACTTTCCTAAAACAAAGGGTGATTTTGTCTTTTTAATATCGAATCGATCATATCATAAAACGAAAGGAGGAATGCACGCTGTCGTGTGCGATTATTTCGAAATTGCACATCCCAGTGCGCAAAAAGCAGAGATGAAGGAATTTATGACCCGGTTCTCCAATCTTATCTTGCTCGAGATGGAGAGAAGAAAATGCAGCGCCACCTATTTTGCGGATATCTGCGGCGTTTCCAGAAATGAGATCGGAGCGATTATCAGCAAAAAGAAAAGAGATCTTAAAATGTCGACCGTTATTAAAATATGCAGGGGAGCCGGCCTTTGCCCGGCGGACATTTTTGCGGATTCGAAGGACGTCCCTTTTGAGACGGCTCTCCGGCAATACCGGCTGACTAACGGAAAAAACGAATACTTTATACATAAGGCGGAGGGGAGATAAGCTCTCTCCCCCGCCCTACTTTACCCCAAACTGTGCCAGCAGCAGCTCGACGCCGATCTGCTCGTTCAGCTGGCCCGTCTTCACCTTTTCCTCGGTCTCCACGCCGTATTCCACGGCCCGGCGCAGCCTTTCCGCGGTGAAGGCTCTCGCCTGCGACAGATATTTTCCCGCGGCAAACGGCGGAAAGCCAACCTTTTTCGCAATTGCAGGGCCCGGCATGCCGTCCGCGCCAAGCTGACGGACCTGCAGCAGTATATTGAACTGCCGGAGCATTAAAAACAGGATCGACATCGGCTTTTCACGCAGCACCAGCAGATCGTGATAGAGCGCCAGAGCACGCCTTATATCTCCCGAGGCCGCGCAATCAATCATCTGGAAAATTTTTCCACTGATCTGTTCGGTGCAGACCGCGTCGATATCCGACCGCTCCACGACCTCCCGGCCGCAGGTATAGCCGATCAGCTTTTCTGTCTCTGTCCGGATATTGTCCATATCGGTGCCGACCCGCTCCAGGAAATATGCCATATCCGCATCGGTGATTTTTCTGCCGCCGGCCTTCAGAAGGGAAGCGGCCCAGAGCTTCAGATCCCTCTCCTCCATCACGCCCAGCTCGCACACATAGCCCAGCTCCTTCACCGCTTTGTACAGACGGCTGCGCTTGTCGACTTCATCCTCCACAAACACGAACACCGTCGTGTCCGGCAGCCCGCGCAGCTCGTCCGCCATGCCGTTCTGCCCCTTGAACCAGCCGCTGTTCTCAATGATGATCAGCCTGTGCCCGGCAAAAAAAGGCAGGGTCTCGGCAAGGCGGACCACCTCCGCCTCATCAATTCCCCGCCCCTCAAATACGGAGCAGTTCATCCCGTCCCCGCCGTCGAGCACACCCTCTCTCAGCTTGTTCCGGTACTGTCTTTTCAGATACTGCTGCGTACCGCAGAGCAGATATGCCCTGCGGTATGCACCGTTCTTAATATCTTCCCTGATGGTTTTCATGAAAATAATGCCCTTCCGATTTTCTCTCCCATCCGGACGCTTGTCTCAAGCCCTTCCGCGGAATTTCTCATAATATCGTCGTCGATCGCCGCCTCATCCCGCTTCAGCAGCAGCACGACCGTGGAACCGCCGTACTCAAAGCGCCCCTTTTCCTGTCCGCGCCGCACAAGCGCCTCGCGGTGATAATTGTTGATCCTTCCGACAAGCATCGCTCCGACCTCTACCTGGACGATCTTCCCGAAATTTCTTGTCTCGAGCGTACACCAGGATCTCGAATTTTCTTTGTAGATCCGGATGTGCTCCAGCACCGCCGGGTTGACGGTGTGCAGGCTCCCCCGGATAAAATGGTTTCTTCCCTTCTTTGCGTCATCCACATAGCAATAGCGGTGATAATGTTCTACGGTCATCCGCAGCACAACGCAGTATCCTCCCGCATACTCCGCTGCAAGCTTCTCGTCCTGCAGCAGAGAAGCGACGGTATAGCAGGAATGCTTGATCCTCAGCTTTGTGCGCAGATCAATCGGATAGACTGTCACCAGGCTGTCGCACGGCGCAATCAGGTGGGATGGCTCCTGATCCACCGGCCGCTTCCCGGCCTTCAGCCTCCGCGTAAAAAATTCGTTGAACGACCGGTAGCGCTTCCTCTCATAATCGCTCATCCGGATATGATTTTTCCGGATAAAGGAGCCGATCAGAAAGGTGGAAGGCCACGCATCCATAAAGCTTCCGGCAGCGCGCGAAACAAACGGCCTGGAAAGCAGTCCCATCAGCGCACGGCCCGGAATATTAGAATAGACGAAATGCAGAAATTTATCCTGCCCCGTCGCGTTTTTTATCAGATTCCCTTTTCTGTCCCTGTAATCCATACTTCCTCACCTTCCGCCGCCGTACCTGTGCATCCCGGCGCTCTGCATGTCCCCGTCAGCAGATCATCAGCACCCCTGCAAGAACGGCCAGTCCCAGTACCGTCATTATGGCCGTTCCGATGCTCCCCGGCTTTCTCACCCGTATGTTCGACACAAAAAGAACCGAAATAACGAGCATGGAAATACACCAGGTCTGCGGCAGCGGCAGCCAGCTCAGCTGCTGACTGAGAATATAAATCAGCGGAAGGATCAGCGCGACCGACGTCACCGGAAGTCCCTGATAGTATTTTCGGTGCTCCGTCGTCTGCTCCTGCCTTTCCTGCTCCATCACATTAAAATAGCCGAGCCGGATCACCGCCCCGAGAACGAAGCAGACGGACGCCGCCATCCCCAGCATGCGGAGTCTCTCCGTCCCGTGCGTAAGCGAATAACCGATCGTCGCCGGAAACATGCCGAAGCAGATCAGATCGCAGAGCGAGTCAATCTGAATTCCAAACACCTTTTCCTGCTTCGTCCGATCCTTCTTCATCCGTGCAATCTTACCGTCAAACATATCGCAGGTACCCGAAATAATCAGGCACAGAAGCGCGGCGCGGTAATGCCCGCCGAACACCTGCGTCATGCCGAGCACCGAGGCCGCCAGTCCGACGTATGTAAGAACCACGGTATAATTGTAAAATCCAATCAGCATTTTTGTACCCTTTCTCTTAAACCGCAGCCCCGCCGCGGTCTTAAGCTTATGCCCGCGCATACCGCAAAGCCCGTCTGCGATATCGCATTCTTAATGAAGAGTTTGAACGAAACGTACAAACGTCAGCAATGAAATTATACATTTTTTGAGGTTTCTTGTCAACGGAAACCGAGAGGGACATTTTGCCGTTCCCTGCATAATATAAAAAAAGATCAAATGGGAGCGTTTTATGAGTTATTTATACTTTGGTATACCAATAGTATTTTTACTTTTTATTACCATATTAGTTATTGTATTTCACTGCAGGAAAAAATATGCCATCCGCAAAGTATGCTCCATGTGCCCGGAGGAGAAGAAGGAGCTTCTGGACACCATGGCCGGGCCGCTCGGATACTGCTATGACCCCTGTCAGGATATTTTCATCTCGACGGTGGACGCGCCGCAGAAGATATTCGGCTACACCACGTTCTACGACCTGTCCGCACCGTATTTCAACATGGTTTTCGACTATGAAACCTTTTATTTCGATTACCGCGGCAGAACCTGGCTGATCGAAATCTGGAAGGGACAGTACGGCATTAATACGGGCTGCGAGATCGGCGTCTATTACGCGGACGAAATCATACCGCCGGAGAAATACGGCGTCACCGTTTTCAAGGCGGTTTCGGAGCAGGATATGCTGGAGTTCGGAATGAAGCTCAACCGGCGCTGCAAGGCAAAACACTGCCGGAAGGACTGCGAACCGGATAAAATTTCGTGCAGCGGGGACTGCCGGTGCGGCCGGCAGAAAAATGCAGGCAGCGCAGTCTGCCGGTGCGGACAGCAGACAGACGCAGACGGCAGGTTCTGCTGCTACTGCCAGCTCGGCCGCGTGCAGGCGCGCCACTGGTGGCTTGCCATTTTTCGCATGGGCTGCTATACAAAACCGAAAGATCTCTTTGTCAACACTGCCATCTCCTTCCCGGATCAGCGGATGATGCGCAGCTTCCTGGAGAGCTTCCGCCGCACGATGCCGGACACGGCCTGCAAGGTAAGCGGCTGTACCATATACTTCACTTTCGATGAAAGCAGGCGCAGGTACTCCTGGTTCCGCCGGCTTGTTCGCCGGCTGGCGCTCTGCTCCTGCCGTTTCTACTGCAGATGGTTTAACTTCCTGACAAGGCCGTTTCAATGCAGCGGCGACAAGCTGATCTATGCTTACTACTACCTGCCGTTTATCGTGCGCCGCATGTTCCGCCCAAAACGGAAAAGGAAGCATTGCGGAAAAAATTGCAGAAGAAACCGGATGAGAAGATAACAGAATCATAAAGAAAATTACTATAAACAGGAGTGCTGCCATATGAGCTATATCACGCGCCTCGACCGCGCCTTTGCCGACGCGCCGGTACTTCCGGTGGGCCCCGATGCCAGATATGTTTTTTTCAGCGACTGCCATCGTGGCATCGGAAACAATAATGATAATTTTCTAAAGAATATCAACAGCTATTTTGCCGCGCTGCAGTATTATTTTCAGTATGGCTTCTGTTATATTGAAGCGGGGGACGGGGATGAGCTCTGGGAAAACCGTCGGATGAGCCAGATTTCCGAGATACACGATGATGTATTTCGCCTGCTCTCCCGCTTTTACGGCTGCGGGCGCCTGTATATGCTCTATGGAAATCACGATATAGTAAAAAGAAGGCAGCAAGCGGCTCTGCCCGGACTGCCGGACCTTCGCTTTCACGAGGGGCTGATCCTGAAATCGGAGAGCGCCCCTCTGGAGCTGCGCGTGGCACACGGCCATCAGGCAGATCTGTTTAACTCGGTGTTCTGGCGGCTGGCGCGCTTTCTGGTGCGCTACCTCTGGGCTCCGCTGGAATCCTTTGGCGTGCTGGACCCTACAAGCTCTGCGAAAAACAACACAAAAAAGGATAAACTGGAAAGAAAGTATGTACATTATGCCAGAGAGTCCAGCATTTTCCTTCTGACCGGCCACACCCACCGCCCGATGCTCGGCAGCGGACTTTCCCCCTACTTTAACTGCGGCAGCTGCGTTCACCCAAGGGGAATCACCTGCATTGAGCTGTGCGGCTTCCGCGCAAGCCTGATCAAGTGGCATGCGAGTGCGGAAAAAAGCCGGCATTTCGGCAGCATTTACGGCCAGTGCCCGCCCACCTTCCCCCTCTATATTACGAGGGAGGTTCTGGGAGAAACGGAGCTTACTCCGCCGTAAAACATGTTAATCCTTTTTCACTGACCAGCACCGCTCCGGTCTGCCAGGTAATCCTGCTCTCCACGCCCCATCGCTCCATGCGCTCCAGCGTCTCCGCATGCGGATGGCCGTAGCGGTTATTTTTTCCGCAGGAGATAATCGCACGGCAGCCGGCAAAATACGCGAGAAGCTCCTCGCTGTTGGAATAGCGCGAGCCGTGATGCGCGGACTTTAAATACCGGGCGATGCCGCTGTCCTGTGCCGCACTCTCATCCTTCCGCTCCCCGGATGCCTTCGAAAGCTCCCTCACTTCCCGCTCCCAGGATGTCTTCAGGATTTCCAGAACCTCCCGCTCGGCGGATGCCGGAAGATCTCCGGCAAAAAGAAATTCTGCGCCGGGAAGCCGTACCCGGAGCGCAAGTGAAGTATCATTTCTGTCGTGTTTTCCCGGCCCAAGACTTTCCGTCGGATACAGGCATACCAGCTCCAGCTGCTCCCCGGTGAGCCTGTCCCCCGCCGAAAAGGTAATCACTTCAACTCCGGCCTGTCCGGCAAGCAGCGCGAGCTTTTCCGCACTCTCCTCCCCCATACCCGCCTCCGGCAGGATCAGCGTCTGCACCGCAATCTTTGATTTCCCCTCCGCCATCTCCTGCAGGAGCTCCTCCAGCATACTGTAATGGTCGCTGTCCGCATGGCTGACAAAGGCATATTCAATGGTATCGTCGCCCAGATATTTTAGATACGGGACAAGGATTCTGCCCGATGCCCCTCTGATCGAACTGCCCGCATCCACAAGCACGGTCAGTTTCCCGCTCTGAAGCACGGCGCAGTCTCCCTGCCCGACGGACAGAAAGGCTGCCTGCCACCGCCCTTTCTCCGGCAGCAGAAACACTCCGAGCAGCAGCAGGAAGCCGAGACAGCGTTTTTTTTCGTACTTCCGGCAGAGAAGATAAAATACCGAGGTCAAAATCAGATAGAGCACGAGCTGCCAGATCTGCGGCCTCCCGAAGCACAACCGCCGGCCCGGCAGGCTCTCATTCAGCCGGCATACGGCCTCATAGCCGTTCAGAATGGCGTTCACCCCGCCCGCAAAAAATCTGCCGATGCCGGGATACAGAATTCCGCCCGCCCCAGTGAGCAGCCCGAGCATCAGCAGAAGGCTTAAAAAAGGCAGAATTACCAGATTCAGAAAGACCGAGTACACCGGAAGCTCATAAAAGAACCACAGCGTAACCGGCGTCAGCACAAGCTGTACCGACAGGCTGCTCCCAATCCGGGCAAGCCCCATTCTCTCAAACAGAGGCTGAAAGATAAGAATCCCCGCCACGGCCCCGAAGGAGAGAAGAAATCCTGCCTGAAACAGCTGCAGCGGCTGCCTGAGCAGCACAAGCAGCGCCGCTGCTGCAAGCCCTGTCGGCGCATCGTACGTTTTTCCGAACAGCCCCGAGAACAGGGACATAAGAAGCATGACCGCAGCACGCACTACCGGAATCCCGGTTCCGGCGAAGCCGCAGAAGCACAGAACCATTCCGCCGGCCGCCGCCATGGAAGCATTCGCCCCCAGCCTCAGACGCCGCAGAAGCCGGTAAAAACCGAGCCCGAGCATGGACAGATGCAGCCCGGAGACAACGAGCGTATGGGACAGGCCCGAATCCCGGTACAGCTCCTTTACACCGTCGGAGAGCATCCCCTTTTCCGCCAGCAGCATTGCGTCCAGAACGCCGGCCTGCTCCTCCGGGAGCACCGAGTGAAATACCTCTGAAAGCTTTCTCTTCAGCAGCCAGAACCCCCGCTTCAGGCCGCGTCCCTCCGAAAGCACACGGATGCTGTCCACATACAGCTTTGCGGAGATTCCCTGCGCTCTGTAATATTCATATTCATCAAACTGACCCGGATTATCCGCCTTCGAAAGCGGCAGAATCTGCCCGGACAGCGCCACGCAGCTGCCCGGACAGGGTGCTTCTCCCTCCGCATATACAAGAACCAGCAGCTCCTGCTGCCTCCGCACGCCCGCCGTCTGAACAGTCTGCGTGCGGACAAGCAGCCTGCAGCCATCCGTCCCCATATATGCCTGCTCCACCGCACCGACTGCCGCACAGGTCTGCTTTTCGGACGGCACCGCCTCGGACGGCACGCTCTGCCCCTCCTGCGAAATACGCAGAAAACCCGCGGCAGCGAACAGCGGCACAAGAAAAAGCACTTTTTCTCCGCCATATTTTTTTCGTTTTATTATCAGGAAGATAATTGAAAAAAAGACTGCAGGGAACAGCACCGTTATGCGGCTGCTCCCCGCGCAGATTCCAGCAAGATAAGCGGCGGTCAGCAAAACAAGTGGCCGTTTTACCATTTCCGCCCTTTCCCCGCCGTTACCGCGCGGGATGCCGGACAGCGCGGTAATGCGCGCCGAATGCAGCGTCCCGCCGCAGTTCCGGCGGTAAGTAAAGTTAATCAATTTTATTTCAGCAGCAATGAAGCCGCACCGCCGTCTCCGGACTCCTCCTTACGCATATGCCGATTTCACTCCCGCTGTCAGTTTTCCGTTTCAATCAGGTTCAGATTCCTCTCCAGCATTTCCGCGAGCGGAACGGACTGATATGCCTTTTTTGTCTCGCCTCCGATGCGCAGCTGCACCTTGTTGATATTCGGCAGCTCGACCAGGGAATTAACCACCGCGTAGACAACAACCTCCTCGGAAACTCCCTCCGGCTTCTCCAGAAAATCTTCGTTCAGATCCACATAGCAGACGCCGTCCTTTGTGCTGACCTTGATCAGCTCCGTTCCCTCCGGCATCGTCCGGCTCATCCCGGCCTGAATCTCCTCCTGCACAGGGCCCTCCAGCAGCTGCTCAATCACCAGCTGTTCCATGGAAATGCTCGTGCTGTAGCTGACACGGCGATGCGATTCGAGCAGGGCCGTGCCATCCTCATTCGCAAAAAATACGGAGATATTTGCAACCTGTCCGTACATATTTTCATCAATAAAATCCTCCGCCTTCATCAGCCCGACCGGCACATCCCCGCTCATACAGGGAATGCCGTTGACGTAAAATTCAACATAGTCAACGCCCTCGATCTGGCAGAAGGTTTTGACCAGCGCCGCCCGGATCAGGATTTCCGTAATTCCGGAAAGCGCGCTGTAATTCGCATCAAAATTGAGAATCAGCTGCCCCGCCTCGCCGAAGGAATAATCGAGCAGTGCGACATTGTCCGGCAGCAGCCTTTTGCAGCCGCGCTGCTGCGGCTCCCTGGAGAGCGCCTCCACATATTCCTGCACCTGAGCCTCCCGGAATGTCGCCTTCGGCTCGTAGCTCTCGCTTACCAGCTGGGTTTCCGCCTCGTTCAGAAAATACAGCTTACCGCCCGCCGTCTCGAGCCCCTGTTTTTTCCCGCAGCCGGCCGCCGCCAGAAAACAGAGCACGCCCGCTGCAATCCGTATTCGTCCTTTCATTTATCCTCTCATTCCGCCGCTCAGGCGGCACAGCCATCCGCTGAAGCTTCCTTTAATTTTTATAATTCCCTTTAATTTCCTTTTTCCTTTATTATCCCCGGCCGCGCTCCGTCCCACAGCAGACATACCATCTCCTCCGGAAACCAGTCATGATTTCCCGCCGGAGAGCCGGAAAACGAACCTCCTTCGCCGCTCTGCCTCAGTCCGGAATATAGCTGAGCGGGATGCGCACCGTAAAAGTGGTGCCCTCGTTCTCCCGGCTGTACAGCTTGATCGTCCCCTTATGCCGCAGAATCACACTTTTTGTAATAGCGAGCCCGAGTCCGGTCCCCCCCGTTTCGCGGGAGCGCGCCTTGTCCACGCGGTAAAACCGGTCAAATACGAACGGCTGGGCCGCCTCCGGTATTCCGATCCCGGAATCCGCCACGGTCACATAAAAATATTTATGGTCGGCGTTGAGCGATACCCGCACATTTCCCTCGTCCACATTGTATTTCACTGCGTTCTCGATCAGATTGGAGAGAGCGAGTGACAGCTTGACTTCGTCCACGGTTGCCAGCACAGGCCGGAAACTCTCAAATACAAGCTCAATATTGCGCTGCTGCGCCAGCGGTTTGATGCGGCGCAGAATTATTTCAAGAAGCTCGTTGATGCTGACCTGCGCAATATGCATCTCCCCGTTTTTTCTGCCGAGCCGCACGAGCGAAAGCAGATCGTTGATAATTTTGTTTTCCCGCTCGATTTCGTCGTTGATATCCTCAAGAAATTCCCGGTACATTTCAACCGGTGCGTCCTCCTGGGCAATCAGAGAGTCCGCAAGTACTTTCATCGACGTCATGGGGGTTTTCAGCTCATGGGACACATTGGATACAAATTCCTGCCTCGACTCCTCCACCTTTTTCATCTGGCGGAGCATTTCGTTGAACGAATCCGAAATTCTCTCCACTTCGTTGAAACCGCGGATTGACACCACATCCTCCATATAGCCGTCCGTCACATGCTGAATGGAAGCAATAATCGCTTTGAACGGCTTTACCATCCCGCCGGACGCGTAGAATGCCGCAACTCCGACCGCACACATCAGCACGGCATCAAACGCCAGCATCCAGGCTTCCACACGCTCAAAGCCCGCGTTTTCCCCCTCGAGGGACGCCCGGAGAATGACAGCGCCGGCATTTTCCTTTCCGTCGCTCTGCGACACCGGAAGCGTGAGCTCCACATAACCTGCACCTTTCGCCACGCGCTGCCCGCTGATTCCGCGGATGCACTCGATCACATTCCTTGAGATCAGCGTTTTGCCGACCTCGTAATTGAAGGTGTCGGAAACCACTTTGAGATTGCCGTCCACCACAATGATTCTGCCGTCAAAAATATTTGCCGCAGCCGCCAGCTCGGAGCTGAGCTGCGCCCCCTGCACGGACGGAAAACCGGACGCGGATATCCGGTTGGAAAGCGCATATCCGTACTCCTGCAGTTCCCCGGTTCTGCCGGAAAGCAGCTGCTGCCGGTACACAAGCAGCGTTCCCGCCGTCACGCCAGCCAGCGCCAGCCCCGCAACAGTTATCAAAAGCAGAAACAGACTTATGCGCATGCTGCGGAACTGCTTCAGCTTCTGTTTTAATCTTCCTGTTCCCCTCTTCACCGACTCTCCCTCAGCCTGCCTGGAAATAGTAGCCGACGCCCCACTTCGTGTGAACATACCTCGGCTCGCTCGGATTGTCCTCAATCTTTTCGCGCAGCCTCCGGATATGTACGTCCACCGTGCGGACATCTCCCGGATAATCATAGCCCCAGACAAGATTCAGAAGGCTTTCTCTTCCGTACACTTTATTTGGATTCAGCAGCAAAAGCACCAAAAGATCATATTCTTTTGCGGTCAGATTTATCTCGCGCCCGCGGATGTAAACGCGCCGGCTCTCCTGATCCAGCTTGAGCTCGTCGTACTCCAGCACCGGGCTCTCCTTCCGGGATTTCTCCCCGTCCGTATTCTTCTTGTCGTTCCGGCGCAGAATCGCCTTGATTCTCGCCTTGACTTCCAGAATATTGAATGGCTTTGTAATATAATCGTCCGCACCGTACTCCAGCCCGAGAATCTTGTCCATATCGTCCCCCTTGGCGGTAAGCATGATAATCGGCAGATCGGAAAACTCGCGGATCTGCTGGCATACCTCAAAGCCGCCGAGCTTCGGCAGCATCACATCCAGCAGCATCACATCATATTCCTTTTTCTGCGCCGCCTGAAGCGCCTCCTCCCCGTCGTAGGCACAGTCCACTTCCATGCCGTCCTGCTCCAGGCTGAACCGTATCCCTTTCACAATCAGCTTTTCGTCATCCACCACAAGAACTCTCTTGCTCACCGCAAACCTCCCTTTCCCGGTTTCCCTCTCAGGAACCGTTGTCCCCAACTGTTATGTATCCGCAAAGCTTCTGAAACATAGCTTCCTTAATTCCGTCAACCTTCATTAAATCCTCGCAGGTTCGAAAACTCCCATACTCCCTGCGATAAGCCAGAATCGCCTCCGCGCGGGCCGCGCCGATCCCGTTGAGCCCCATCAGCTGTTCCTTTGTCGCCGTATTGATATTTACCGGAAGTACGGCCTGCTCTCCCGGGGTACGGGAAGTCCCGGCGCCGCCTGCCTCCTCATACAGAGTACGCCCCGTTTCTGCCAGGCGTTCCGCCTCTTTGACATCGGGCACATAAATCCGCTCTCCGTCCGCTATTTTCCGGGCCTGATTCAGATAATGGCCTGCCGCATCCTCCGCAAGCCCGCCGGCCGCGGCGATCGCATCCGCCGCGCGGGAATTCTCCGGCAGGGCATAAACCCCCGGCCGTTTTACCGCGCCGCAAACATGGACATAGCAAAGCGCGGGCACGGCCGTCGGCGCCGGCGCACTCCCCGGGCCAGTTTGCCCCGCGTTTTCCAGTCCGGTGCGATTGCCACCGCTCTGCCCGCCCGACGGTATCAAAACGGCAATATCCCGTTCCTGCCCTTCGGGCGCAGTCAAAGACAGCTCGGGGGTTGGTTCTCCAAAAGCATTCTCCCACTCGCGCAGCTCAATCCCCGCGCGGCTGTTTTCCCCGCACGCATACAGAGTGCCGGCAAGCACAACAAATAAAGCGGAAAGCACCGCTTTCCACATTTTTTTCTTTTTTATCACAGAGAAACACCCATCCTTTCCGGGCGCTTCCCCGAACTGTACCCTCAATACAATCCAGTACTATTGTACAGGATCGCACGCTATATTACAAGGGCTTTTTTCGATATAAATTCTGAATAATTTATTACATCCGCAGCAGGAGCTTATTTTCGTTTATCCGCACCGCCCTTTTCCGGCTCTCCGGCTCCGTATTTCCTTAACGGACGATGCCGCTCCCGAATCATCCGCATTCCTCAGCTTTCCTGTCCGGACCACTGAAACAGAAGAATTCCCCCGATCACGAGCACCATGGCAACCAGCTTCCGGATCCGGAATTCTGCCTTTTCCATCCCGAACAGGCCGAACAGCTCGATCAGATACGCTGCAAGCAGCTGTGAGGTGACAATCAGCATCGCCGATTTTGCCGGGCCGAGCTTTGCAACGCTCTGAATCACCGTCCAGGTGATTGCGATGCCGATCACTCCTCCGAGCAGCATGTATTTTCCTTCGATGCGGAACAGGCTGGAAAACGGCGCCTGTCCTCCTGCGACAAACCACGCACCGATGCTGACGATCAGCGCGGTCAGCTGAACGAAGGTCGCCGCTGTCCATATACTTGTCTGCTTTGTTACGCCGGTGTTGAACACGCCCTGGACGCTCATCATCACACCGGACAAAATGGCTATAATAATTCCTGACATAATAAGACCCGCCTCCTGATTATTTACTGGATACTGCCAGTATTTTCAGAAAACGCGGCTTTTATGCAAAGCTCATCCGTCCGCTGATTTTAATTCCTTTCATAAACCCGGTTTTCATTCACTCTTTTTTCTCAACGGAACAGACCGTAAGCTTTCCCTCCTGCACCCGGAAGCGGATATCAAAGCCGCCGTATTCCATTCCGTATATCCGCTCCGGCTCCTCCTGATACCCCGGACGCGGATCACCTTCGAGAATTTTGCACACGGCAGCACGCTGCTCCCCGGGAAGCAGCGCAAACAGTTCTTTCGGAAATATCACCGAAAGCTTTTTGTCCCTTACCCCGTCCGAAAAACCTCCCGATGCATCCGGGCGGCTGTCCGTATAGGCAAGATACGGCTTGATATCGTAGATCGGCGTGCCGTCCAGCAGATCAGCACCGGCCACCCAAAGCACCGTCCCCTCTGTCCGTGTTTTTTCCATGCCGAGCAGCCGCACGCAGGAAAGCCCGACCGGATTGGGCCGGAAAGGCGAGCGGGTTGCAAATACGCCGACGCGTGTATTGCCGCCCAGCCGCGGCGGTCTGACCATCGGAGACCAGTCCCGCCCCAGATTTTCCGAAAACTCCCAGATCAGCCAGAGATGGGAATAGCCCTCGATGCCCGACAGCGCGTTCGCATCCCGGAACTCTTTTTCAAATACAACGCGCGACCGCACCTCCTCCACCAGACCGCTCTGCCGCGGAATTCCGAATTTCTGTGAAAAGCCGCCGCGGATGCGTGCGATAATCCGCATACTGCGTTCTTCCATGATAAAGTCCTCCGTTCTGCTGACGCAGCAATTCTCCTACCTGTCAGTGCTCAGCTTTGCATACACATAAGTATCCTTCCAAATCGGCCTGTATGGTTCATATTCCACAACCTTCTCGTCCGACAGATATTCAAATAGATCCTGAAGATCATTTTTTCTGTTTCTTCTTAAAAGCAGTCTTTCTGTTTCTGCTGATCTGCTTTCTGTTTCCGCTGATATGGATTCGTTTGCCACACTGTCACCTCACGCTCGCTTTTCTATTTCCTCGTACTCGCTTCTCTATCTCTTCGTATCCGCTTCACTGGTTATTTTCACCGATAATTCCCTGTACCCTGCCGCCGTGTCCATCCGATACCATTTCTCCTGCAGCGATCACAATCTCATGACCTTCTGCCAAAAGCTTATTTACCGTACCTATGCCGGAAAACCGTGCCTCTGATTACCAGAATTTTTATTCTTTTCTTCGTATTGATTTTCTCCGAATAGAATCTCATTTGCCGGATGACCCGGCATCGCTATCTTACCACAAACGCATATAAAATTCCATTTATTCTGCTTAATTTTCTGCTGTCCTTAACCGTCCGGACGGCAAAATCTCTCTGCCCCGTGTAAAAAAAGAGGGAGTGGAATTACCATGGCTGCAGCCAACGGCAAGAGACTCTCTGCCCGCGCACAAAAGGAGGGAGTCCTGCGTACGCTCAAGGACTCCCCTGCCTTTCATCCCCGTTATTACGGGGTGTAATATGCCAGGAGCAGCTCGCTCCCGCTGTTTGCTGTATCGTACCTGATCAGGAAGGTGTTGCGCATGTTATCCGGCTCCCCCGTTATCTTGCCGAAGGCGGTCAGGTACAGGATTTTTCCTTCCTCGCCGGACAGTCTGATTTCGGATACTTCCACTTTCTCAGGAAGGGCCAGCTCCATCCGGAGAAATTTTCCCTCCTTTTCGTCCAGCCGATAGAGCGCCGTGCCGATCGTGCAGTATGCCTCCTGTCCGGACAGCAGACTGCAGCTGTCCGGTGCAAAGCTGACCGCTTCCGCCGGATTTCCGGCGCTCACAGCAAGCAGACGGCATTCACTGCTGTCTTCCAGACACAGCAGAAGCCGATCTCCGCGGACGGCAGATGCCTGCAGATAACCGCCAAAGCAGCGGTAAAGCTCGGCTGTCTCGCCGGAGGCTGCATTACAGCAGTAAAAGATACTCTCCCCGTCGTCTGTTCTCACGCAATAATAAATGCTGTCTCCGACAAAGCCCAGAAACGCCGGATATCCCGTTTCCGCCGGGAGCCTGTGCTCCGCCTGCTCCTCCCCCGAAATCCGTACCCTGACAACGGTAGGAGCGGCATCTTCCATACTCTTTACATAATCGCAATACAGATAACCATCCTGAAGCGCCATTCTTCCGACCGCATAAACCTGCGGCAGCTCCAGAACCCTGCGCTGGCCTTGGCCGGAAAGCCCGCAGCAGTATACGGTCAGCTTTCCTTCCTCCGCCTCTCCGGTTTCCGTGCCGACGCGCTCCGCAGCGTAATACAGTTCCCCGTGATATACCGCAAAGAAATTCGTTTCTACAGGCAGCCGGGAAACACCCGGCTCATCGTCAAAATAAGCGGCATACACTGCACCGTCCGCCGCGGCCAGCTCGCCGAAATACACCGGCGCCTCCTTCAGCCCCTGCGCATTTTCCGCCTCAGCCCTGCCCGGTATCGTAAGAAACGCGGCCGCACAGAACACTGCAAGCGCAGCAACGCAGCACAGGACAATCCAGCTGTTTTTTCGTTTTTTCATAATATTTTCCACCCGCCTTTCCGTATTGGACTCTCCGAATGCCAGACCGGCGGCCAGGCCACTCTGCCGTTCGGCGCAGGAGAGCAGCGTTCTCAAGTATGCTCTCTGCTCTTCGAAATCCGCATTTTTCAAAGTACTCTCATCGCAGAACATCTCCATATCCTGCTCCATACAGCGGACCGCCAGCCACACAAGAGGATTCCACCAGTGCAGACAGAGGCACGCGGCGCCTGCCAGGCGCGCCAGCGGATCGCGGTGCCGGATATGGGTTTTCTCGTGCCGCAGAATATGGGATTTTTCCGGCTCACCCAATGTGTAAGGCAGCAGAATCCGCGGACTCCAGAACCCCACCACAAACGGAGAGCTCACTGCCTCACACAGCCAGATGTTCCCGCTCTCCCGAACCGCAGCCGCGATCCGCCGCCGCAGCCGCAGATACTGCGCGAGATAGTATGCGCAGAGCGCTGCAGTTCCCGCCAGATAAACGGCGCGCAGCACCTGGAGCACACGGTCCATCCCGCCCTCTCCGCGCCCGTCCTCCCTATCATAATCCATGCGGCTGTTTCCCGGGACGGCGGAATTCGCTTCTTCTCCATTTCCCAATGCCGTGCCGGAAAATCCGCCGGTTCCCCGCTCCTGCTCCTCAGATCCTTCCGGCCTCTGATTTTCTCCCAAGACAAGCCCGAAGACTCTGGCAGGATTTCCGTCGTTCTGCGCAAAGACGGCATCCGATATATCCGGCCGGAGGCTGAAGGGTGACCGCGGCATCACGGGGCACAGCAGGCCGATCCCGACCAGCAGCCAGAGTCCGTAGCTGTAAATTTTCGGATATCTTCTGAGCAAGGGACGTACCGCCAGAATAATCAGAATAAGGGCCGAAGCCTGCAGGCTCATCTGCCAGAGTCTTCCGATCGTCGCTGTCATGTTCCTACCTCCTGTCGCCGCACGGTTGGCAATACTTCCAGTCTATCGCGATAAACTACAATCAGTTTATCACGATAGACCACGTTTGTCAATAGCCGGCAAGGGCTGTTTACAATTTTTGTTCTTGTTTGGGTGATATATTTAATAATTGAATGCTGGCAATGCCCACGTACAGCAAAGCAGCAGAAAACGAAAGAAAGGATCAACCGCCAGCCCTAAATGTTCCGGATCCAAAACCAAAAGACAGGCAATGTAAAATGTACCTGTAAAACCTGTTTTGCTTATGTATCTGCCCTGCCGCCGTCCTTATCGTAATAATGCCATGTGCCGGCTTTTCTGCCGTTCTGATAATATCCCTCCGCCGCAACACTCCCGTTCTCATGATAGATCGTCCAGCGGCCGTTTTTGGTTCCGTTCAGGTAAAAACCCTTCACTGCCGGAGCGCCGTTCTGGTAAAATTCCTCAAAAGCCCCCTCCCGGAGCCATCCGGAGCCGTCCGCAGTCCTTTTCTGCGTAAAACGGAAGTGGAGCTCCCCTGTTTCATAAAAGATTTCGGAAGCCTGCAGGGCTGAGACCGACGGGTCCGGGACAGGCGGAGATTTCATGATTTTCATCTGGACTGGCCTCCTTGTCAAATTTGTATGCCATATTGATACACTCTACTCTGTCCGGCGGCGCATTTCAAACTTTTTCTTCTGCCACTGCCGGCTTTCTGCTGCTGGTCACCTTTCCCGCTGAATCACAAAATCAACAGCACTCTTTGACTTCTCCGGAAATCCATGGATTTTTCCTTCAAAAAAACTTTATCAAAGTATTATACCACAATTCGTCTTCCCTGTCTATCTGCTGATACCGGGGAAACGCGGAACAGCAACAGCCGCTTTTCCATCCCGAAATAAACTCCTGAATAGGTATTGACGCCCGCTCTCGTTATCTAGTATAATTAAATCCATTGGATTCGGAATATGCCGAAATACCAGAGGGAGGCTGTTGCATGAAGCAATTTTTCGGAATGAGCCGGAACGGAAATCTGGCGGAAGCCGTTCGCGGAATGGATAATCCGCAGTTTATTATGCTGTTTTCAAATGCTGCTCAATTTGAGGAGCATGTTAAAAGTCTTGAGAAAATGTACCCCGGCGTGCCGAGCATCGGATGCATCGGAATGAGCTATGATACCGAAATCGTAGAAAACGGCGTGGGAATCACGGCATTTTCCGGCGGAATTGCCGCCGTGGCCAATACGCTGGAGCAGGTATCTGTCATGCCGGTAAAATACATTGACCGGCTGAAGCAGGATGTCATTAAGGTAAATGCATCCGCGCGGGACACGGTATGCATCGACTTCTGCTCCGGAAACGATGCCTGCGCTCTCACTACCATGCATACGGTGCTGAGGGGCAGCGGAATCCAGCTGATGGGCGGCACCGGCGACGCGGGCAAGGTGTCCGCCAACGGCCGGATCTATCCGGATTCCGTCGCGTATGCGCTGATCCGCAACGAAAACGGGCGCGTGAAAACCTACAAGGAAAATATCTATCATCAGCTGGAAAACTACCGCTTTATCGCCTCAAATACCGACCGTGAGAAATACATCCTGGGCTCCCTGAACGGCAAGCCGGCCAAACAGGTTTACCAGAGCATCCTGCACGTAACCGATCACGAGATTCTGACGCAGACCTTTAAAAATCCGTTCGGGAAAATCAACGGCGACGAAACCTGCATTATCTCCATTAAGGAGGTGGACGGCAATTCGCTCGCCTGCTTCCGCCAGGTCAACGATTCCGATGTCCTCACCCTGCTGGAGCTCGGGGACTACAAAGAGATCGTGAAAAAAACCATCGAAACGATCCGCCGGGATTTTCCAAGGCGTTCAGCCGTCTTTTCCGTAAACTGCCTGTTCCGCTACAAGCTGTTCAGCGAGCACGGCTACATGCATACATATCTTCAGGAAATGGCGGGGCTGGGAAGCCATACCGGCTTCGTAGGCTATGGGGAGCATTATAACAACCAGTTTGTCAATCAGTCCATGACCTGCGCGGTATTCGAATAAGGGAGGGTGCGGTATGTTGTTTTCGAAAAAGGGCTGGCGGAAGCCCGGTCAGATCCGTCATGATGAAAAAAGTCTTTATCCGGTTATCCATATCACGGAAAGCCTGAAGGATTACAGAGAAAGCCTGGTAAAAAAAGAAGTCGATTCCCTGTCCGAGCTTGGTTTTGTCGTCAACTCTTTTGCGGATGTACTGAGCGAGGCGGAACATTTCCAGTCACAGCTGGAAAATTTCGACCAGTCCTTCGTAAATATTGAAGGTGCAGCAGATCGTTTTGTACAGGTACGGAGCGGCATCGCCCAGACCGTTTCGGATGCCCAGGACAGAGTGGAGGAGCTGAAAAAGACCTCCATCGACGTGCAGGCATCCTACAGCGAAATGGAGCATACGTTCGAGCAGCTTCAGTCCGCAGTCCGGGCCATTCAGCGGTGCATGAGCAAAATCGTGCTTATTGCAGACGAGACAAATATCCTTGCCATCAACGCCTCCATCGTAGCTGCGAGAGCCGGCGAACAGGGCAAGGGCTTCTCGGTGGTGGCTGCAAAGGTGCGCGAGCTGGCGGAAGAAATCAAGGGCCTCACCGAGGAAGCGGACGCCGGGATCGCCAATGTGGAGATCGGAGCCGGTCAGCTCAGCAGCAGCATTCAGGCGTCCCAGCAGGCGCTCGGCCAGGGTGTTGATATCGTAAACAGTACTTACGATTCCTTCAGCCAGATTACGTCGGCAGCGGAGGTCGCCATCTCCGTGCAGTCGGAAATTTCCGGTGTTATCAGCAATTCCCGCAAGGAGCTGCGGGGCATCTGCCAGTTTTTTGACCGGATGAAGAGCCAGTACCAGAAAATTATGTCTCACCTCAGCCGCGCGAGCAAACTCGGCACTACAAAAAGCGCTATGTTTGAGGATATCGACAATATGCTCGGCCAGATTCCTCAAATTATTCAGGACCCGGATGCAGGCAGAAAATAAGCTTTCCGCATGCCGCAGAAAACTGCCGGCAGCTCCGGGCGCGGGCACCCGCTCCGCGGACAGGCACACACAAGCCCTCTTAAGGCCGCCGGAAACGGCCTTAAGAGGGCTTTCGCATGGCATCATGACACAACCTGACTATTTTTATCTGATTTCAGCAGCTCCTGTTCCTTAAATGCCGGCATGCGGCGACGAACTGGTTTTCAGTGAAATCCGGAGTACAACAAATTCTGCCGGCTTCACGGGCGCCGCGCCGATCACGCAGATCAGCCGCCCGTTGTCGATGTCGTCCTGCGTCATTGTGTCCGGGCCCGCATTTACAAAAAATGCTTCCCTGGTCGAGGTGCCGGCCAGCGAGCCGCTCCGCCACAGACCGGTCAGAAATGCATCAATGGTTCTTCTTACTTTCTCCCACAGCGCTTCGCCGTTCGGTTCTGCAGACGCCCAGCCTGTGTTTGCCCGGATGGACGCCTCGATAAAAATAAACAGCCTCCGGATGCTGATATAGCTCCAGCTTCCGTCATTGGATGCGGTTCTGGCTCCCCACACGCGGATTCCCAGCCCCGGGAAGCTCCGGATCAGATTGATCCCTTTCGTGCTCAGAATATCGTACCCGCCCTTGCCGAAATCGCAGTCCGGACCGACGCAGGCGCGCACTGCCTCATTTACCGGAGCCTTGTGCACGCCTCCGGCGCTGTCGCTTCTCGCATAGATCCCGAGGATGGAGCCGGACGGCGGAAGCGCCATTTCTTTTCTGTTCAGCGGATCGCAAACAGTAAGCCACGGATGATACAGGGCGGCATAACTTGTGTCAAACAGCTCCCGGCAGGCAGCGATTTCGTCCGCCGTTTTCGCTCCCCGCGGCATATCCAGAACGGCAAACCGGCTGCCGAGCTGTTCGCAGTGCGCCGTCAGGCTCAGCTGTACCGCAGGGTCCGTCACACCCGGAACCGCCATAAGAGACACCTCATTGTTATCCAGAAACGCCTGTATTCCTGTCCGCCGGCCCGGCCCGTTATCCCGCCCGATAAAATCCGCGGCCGAGATCTGCGCAGCGGAGCCGTCAAAGCCGCCTTCCAGGAAAATCTCAAACGGCTGGCCGGCGCCGCCCGTTACTGCGTTGAACGGCGGGACAGGTTCCTTAGCATACTCTCCCGCCTCCACAGAAATCAGATCCGATTCTGCTGTTTTCTCTGTTATAAAGCAGGGCGAGGCCGGATTCAGGGAAGCGTACTCATACCGCTCTCTGCGCTCCTCATACGTTACATCCAGCGTAAATTCGCAGCTCTCCAGAAAACGGGACGGGAGAAACTCCGCGTCGGCCGCATCGGGGCCGAGCTCCCCGGAAAGCTCCAGAATGTTATCCTGGTTACTCACAACCCTGTGGTAATCTGCGGTGCCCTGCCGGAGATCCCGAAACGCCACGATATCACCCGCATAGATGCCGGCACTGCAATTGCAGCGGTACTTTTCCCCGTCCGGCCCGGAAATCACCTCTACGATCGCCGTTTTGTTCCTGCTTGTCGGCGTAAGCCGAATCCTGATTTTGTCGCCCCAGCTGCCCGGATTCTTTGCCGTAAAGGAAAGCACCGGTTTTTCCCTGTCCGGCGCAAAGCCCTTCGACGGAACAGCATCCTCCGGCGCCACCCGTACAACATAGCATCGGGAGCCCCCGTTGATAAAAAAATGTTCAACGCAATAGGATAAAAAACGGTATTCGCCGTATCCGTTTTCCGGAAGATAACCGCCATATTGCCTCCGGAAATCCGTAAAATCCGCAACCAGCTTTGGTGCGCCCTCCGTCTGACCACGCTCCGCCAGGCCGATAAAACCTGCGATGCCGGTTTCGACGCCCTGCACCGGCCCAGCACTGAAATCTGATTTCTTTCCGTATCCCCCGGATGATAAGTTTTTTGCCATACCCCTTCGCTGACCGTCCCCGCATTCCTGCCGAACCGTCAGCCCCTCCTTTCCCGTTTCCTGTTACCCCTTCGCCTCTCCCTCTCCTTTCGCTTTTTCTTTTGCCCCTTCTCCTTTTCCTTCCCCACTCCTTTCTCCTTCTCCCCTCCTCTTTCTCCCTTCCTTCTTCCTTCCTCTTTTCTCTCCTGCCCTGCACAATTCCTAATCGTTTCTGTCCGGCATACATTTTACCAGACCAGTTCTTCGGGATATACGGCTTGCCTTCAAGCGGCCTCCGCTCTGCTTTCATCCGGTACGCCGGATAATCGCATTCTGATATATCTCCTGTACCTGCCTGCCGATCCCGATATTAAGCTCCTCCTTCAGCAGCCGGTCGTACCGCTCATACTGCTGTCTTGCCGTCTGAAATTCTCCCATCGCACAGAGATTTTTCAGCAGCAGGCTGTTCAGCTGATCCGAGTAAGGGTCCAGTTTGAGCGCCCGGTCCAGGATGCGGATGCCGAGCTCGTATTTCTGCAGTCGGGCCGCCTGATTGGCCAACAGCTCACAGGACTGCAGATAAATTCCCTGATAATATTCGCGGCCGGAAAGCACCCAGCTCCCGTCCAGATCCTCCATATATTCTCCCCGATAGAGCCGGCTCAGTTCCCGGAACTCCTTCTCCACATCCAGTTCCTCCTCCCTGTTCTTCAAACTCTCATGCAGCCGTTTCAGACTCTGCGTATCGGAATGGAAGCATTGTCTTTTCATGGTATATCTCTTGTTGTCCATCCGGATCAGATCAGAAACGCCGATAATGGAAAAGGTTCGCTTCAGATAGGACAGTGTAGTATGGAATAAAGCCTCCCGCCTCTGCTCGTTCCCCTCCTGCCACAGAACGTCCATAATCCGCTCCTTGCTGACTGGCTGATCCTCCTGCTCCCAGAGATAGGCGAACATTTCCTTTGTCTTTCTCGTCCGCCAGTGGACGATGTCTTTTTCGTCCCCAAGGTGAATCCGTATCCCTCCAAAGCAGACAAGCTGAAGCAGGCCGTTATTTTCCCCGCCCTCACGGATGCAGCCGCCTCCCGAGAGCTGTCCCGGCTCGAGCATTCCATAATAGTGAACGGCCTGCTGTTTGTCCTGCAGCGCTCCGAAATACTGTGCTGCGCGTTTCCAGATTTCCTGTTTTCTTCCCTCCTTCAGCTGCCGGCACAGCAAATTCTTCAGCAGAGGGTGGTATCGGTATTCCTCCTGCCCGATGCGCTCTGTCAGCAGCTGACGGCTTGCAAAGGATTCCAGAAGCTCTCCCGCCGCCTCCGTTTCGAGAATCCGATTGCAGGCCTCCGGCACTAATTTTTCAAGCGCCGCGCTCTCCATCATAAATGTCTGCTGTCCGGCAGGCAGGGAATTTAAAATTTCATAATATAAATAATCGGCCAGGCCGGAGCCCGCAGGAAAATCATCCGTTCCCTTTTCTCCCGGCCCCGCCTCCTCCGGAGCGTTCAGAATGCAGTTGACTGCGACGGCCCAGCCCTCCGTACATTCCAGTATCCTCTCCACAGCCTCGTGCCGCTGTTTTTCTCCGTTTTCTTCGAAATATGCATGCAGCTCGGCCTTTGTAATCTTCAGTTCCTGCGACCCCAGAACCCCTGCCATTCCCTGAAGCAGATAGCGGGTCAGGAACTCCGGAAATTTTCCCCGGTTCATAAAAAAGATTCGGATGCCGTCTCCCATATACTGAATAAACAGACTTAAAAAATCGAAAATCAGCGGATTCTGAATGTGCTGAAAATCATCCAGAACAATATTTATACAGCCTTCAAAGGGTTCCAGCTGCTCCAGTATCTGTATTACCGTCAGCTCAACGGTTTCCCTGGACCAGGTGACAGGCTCTTTATGCAGACGGAATCCGGTGACCTGTCTCTGCAGCAGCGTTTCAAAGGAATACAGGAACCGATCCACATCATCATCGATCCGTCCAAGCTGGTACCAGCCGCACGGCAGTCCGAAAGTTCGAAAATAGTCCGCCATAATCGTAGTTTTGCCGTATCCCGCCCCGGCGTGCAGCGCCAGTACCTGCTGGGGCATCTCATGGATTCTTTTCAGTAGTTCCGGTCTCCTGATCGTATTGCAGATCACCCGGGGCATTCGAAGCTTCGACGCCAGCAATGGTTCCTTCATGCAATCTTCCCCTCCTCCGCTGTACATTATAATTGAAAACGATCCTCTTCCCTGTCCGGGGCAGGTTCATCGCTGACCGGCTGTCCGTTTTCAACTGTACCTCCAATTCCGGCCGCTCTTGCTTTTTCTTCCGTCCTTTTCTGCTGCCGGTGTCCCGGCTCATGCATCCATGCACCGCTTTCCTGGAACCAGACAGGCAGTTCTGGCCTTTTCTGATAATTCTTTTTATTTGTCTGCGTATGAATAGACAATATTTCTATAACTTCTCTAATCTTATTCCTGCTGTTCACTTTGTATTTTTCTGATTGAATAGTACCATTTTCGACATAACAATATCTTAACACTTTACAAACAAAAGTGAATATTCCTCAACACAATAAATAAATTGCCGTTTTACGGCAGCGAAAAAACGCCGCCGGCCTTGTCGGCCAGCGGCGGGGAACAAAAACACCATATAAAAATATAATTCTTTATTGCAGTTACAATTATCTCCTCACTCATCACCGGAAATCTGCCGTTTTAATTCGGATATCAATTTCTGTCATTATATTTATGAAGGGCCTTCCGGCAGCTCATAAAAATACTGCCTTCCTGCCCCTGTCTGTACGGACTTCACCGTCACACCGTAGAGCTGCCCTGCCACTCCTGAGGAAAGGATCTCCGCGGCACTGCCGCAGAAAGCAATCCTTCCCGCAGAAAGCGCAGCTATCTGATCGGAAACCTTGAACGCAAGCGGCAGGTCATGCAGGACAAGCAGCAATGTTTTTCCTGCCCTGGCAAGCTCCCTTACCAGCTCCGCAAATTTCACCTGCTGCCCGATATCGAGGTAGGTCGTCGGCTCGTCCATCACAATGACACCCGCCTGCTGTGCCAGCGCCATCGCGAGATAGACCTTCTGGCGCATGCCGCCGGAGAGCTCTGACATCGGCCTGTCCGAAAGCTCTGCAATTCCCATACGCTCCATCGCGTCTGCTGCCGCTGCAGCATCGCATGCCCGGTATCTTCTCGGATAGCTTAAATACGGAAATCGTCCGGAGAGAACCATGCGCCCTGCTGTTATGTCAGGCACGTTCTTCCCCTGCGGGAGATAGGCAATACTCTTTGCAAGCTCAGCCCGGGAAAGCTTTCCCGTCGGAACACTGTTGATCCGGATCTCGCCGCTCATAAGGGGGAGAAAGCCGAGAAGCACCTTGAGCAGCGTACTTTTCCCGCTGCCGTTCGCGCCGATCAGGACGGTCACCTGCCCTTCCCGCAGCGTAAGGTTCACACTGTGCAGTACCTTCTGCTTCCCGTACCCGGCGGAAACATTTTCGATTTCAACCATAACCTTCTCCTGTTTTCACTGTTTTCCCGTGTTGCCTCCCTCGTCCTTTTCCGCTCTCCGGCACAAACTTTCTTGCCTGCCTCACAATGCTCCTCGCTTTTTTCTTACCAGCATCCACAAAAACACCGGCCCTCCCGCCACCGACATTAAAATCCCCACCGGCAGTTCATACGGCAGGAACAAAAGCCTGGACACCAGATCACATAACAGAACAAAGCCCGCACCGCAGACCGCACAGGCCGGCAGGAGCCTCCCGCTCCCGCTTCCGGAAAACCGCCGGACAAAATGAGGTACAATCAGGCCCACAAAACCGAGCAGCCCGGAAAAGCTGACCGCAGCCCCGGAAAGCAGCGCGGCAAGGGCGAGGAAAAGCATCCGGTATCTTTCCACGGGAAGTCCGAGTCCCATCGCCGTCTCATCGCCGAGCGCTGTTATGTCAAGCTCGCTGCACAGGGTAAGCAGCACAAAAAGAGCAGCCAGGATCAGCACTGCTGCCGGGACTAGTCTCGGGTAAGAAACCGCGGAAAATCCCCCCACACGGAAATCCATGCTGAGCATTCCCACATCTGCATCCAGAACCGTGACGGATTCCGCGATGGCGTTCCACACGGCGTTCAGCGCCACCCCGCCTAAAATCACGGTGGTTTTGGACGCATTCATCCGGTACGAAAAAAGAAAAATCATCAAAACCGTGACCAGACTCCCCGAAAAAGCCGCGCACGAAACCGCAAATCCGGAAAATGTACCTGCCGCCAGACAGAGTGTCACACCGAGCCCCGCCCCGGCGTTGACCCCGATAATCCCCGGCGAGGCAAGCTTGTTGTCCAAAACATTCTGCAGCACCGCCCCGGATACCGAAAGAGCTGCACCGGAAGCCAACGCGGCAAGCGTGCGCGGAAGCCTCGCATAAATTAAGATGCTCCTCGCCACGCGATCCCCGCCCCCCGCAAGCATCCGGATCAGCGCAAGCGGCGAAAAACGGATACTTCCAAGACAAAGGCTTGCCACGGCAATCCCCAGGCACGCAAAAAGCCCGCCCAGCAAAAGCAGACGGAAGCACCGGCTCTCTTCCGGCACATAAAATCCATCCCGCGCCGGAGATTCCCGCGGCACAAAAGCCTCCTCCGATCCGCCGTTTTCCCCCGAACCACCGGTTCTCAGAATCGCAGAGGTCTTTTCCTGTCCGTCCGCTTCCTTCGGCACACCTGCTTCCCGCGGTACAAAAATCTCCTCCGGTTCGCCCGCTTCATTCGGTATCCGACATTTTCCCATATAAGATCTCCGCCAGTTTTTCATAAGCCTCCGCCCAGCGGGCATTCGGTTTCAAATTGTAAAGATGCTTATCCAGAAAATAAACCTCCCCGTTTTTCACGGCGGAAAGCTCGTTCCAGATCGGGTTCTCATCAAACATCCTCTCCACATTCCGCTTCATGCCCTCCGCATCATCGCCGGACTGCACAATCAGGATTTTATCCGGATTCTGCAAAAGAATGCTTTCCACACTTAAATTGTCAAGCAGACTCTCCTGCGTGTCTGCAATATTGACGCAGCCGAATTCCCCGAGCATCCCGCCGAGCACATTGCCGTCATTCCCCTTCGCCCGAATGCTCGCCGCGGACGCACGCATAAACAAAACACTCGGCGGCGTCCGATCCTCACAGCGGGAAAGCACCCCGGCTATCTGGCCCTTCAGGCTCTCCCCATACTGCTGATATCGCTCCGCCTGCCCCGTGATATCCGTAAATATTTTCAGCACGCGCAGATAATCCTCAAAGCACGACACATCAAAATATGCCGTGACAATCCCCGCCCCCGCAAGAGACGGCTGCCATTCCAGATGCTGCGCTGTGTTGGTGCTGGCCAGTACAAAGTCCGGCGCAGAGGCCAGCAAAAGCTCAAGGCTCAGCCGTTTTGTTTCTCCCAGATTCACGGTATCTTCCGGCAGGGATAAATCAAAATCCACAAATGCATCCTCCGGCGCGGCACACAGGCTTCCTCCCGCGAGCACCCACATGTCAGCGTAGCTGCCAAGCAGCGACGCCACGCGCCGGCTGGAGGAAACAACAATTTCCCGGCCGAGATCGTCGGTAAAGGCATACGCGTTTTTAATTGCCGTTTCCCCGGAATCAGCTCCTGCGTCCGTGTCCTCCAAACCGCCGGTATTTATATGGCCGTCCGCAGAAATACCGCTTCCAAGCGTATTCTCCGGACAGCCCTCATCTGCCGCGCCGCGGTTCCCGCAGGCAGTCAGAACACTGCATGCCAGCGCCGCGGACATAAACAGAACAATCCTCTTTTTCATTTTTCTTCCCATTCTCCGCATCACTAAAACGATTGCAAAGCCGCGGCTGCAAACAGGCCGGAACACAGCTTTATGTCAAGCCCTAGCAGGTCGCTCCGCCCTTTACCTTTTTCTCAAGCACCGCGGACTTGTCGATCGTCCCGGAAAGCAGCTTTTCCTGCACGTATTCGAAGCCGAGCCGATTTACCGTATCTGCAAAGCGTTCGCCCGTGATTCCCTCGTCCCGGAAGAACAGAATTGCGCGCTCCACCGTATCAAGAACCTCGTCCTCGCTTGTAAACAGCTTATCCAGCGGCCTGCCGTTCGCAATCTTCTTGCCCCATCTGCCGCCGATATAGATCCGGCAGCCTTCCCTGTATTCCTCCGTAACGCCGAACGGGCATTTCGCTCTGCAGCGCCCGCAGCCGTTGCATGCCTGTGCGTCAAGCTGAAGCACGCCGTCCGCAAGTTTTGCCACCTTTATCGGGCAGGCAAGCTCCACCTGGCACTTCCTGCAGCCGCGGCATTTGGAATAATCAAAGAGCGGCACGCGCTGGCCGATGATCCCCAGATCGTTCAGATCCGGCTTTACGCAATTGTTCGGGCAGCCTCCCACTGCAATCTTGAATTTATGCGGCAGGGTCACGTCATGGTAGCCCTCATAAAAGCGCTCGTGGATTTTTTCACTCAGAGCGAAGGTGTCAATCAGACCGTACTGGCAGGTCGTCCCCTTGCAGGAAACCACCGGGCGCACGCGCGAACCCGTACCGCCGGTCTTCAGATTATTCTCCGCGAGAAAAGCGATCAGAGGGTCAATATTTGTGTATGGGACACCCTGAATTTCCAGCGTCAGCCGGGTGGTCATTGTGATCTCCCCGCTGCCGAAGCGCTCCGCCGCCTCCGCAACCACATGCTGCTGTTCTGCGGTGATCTTTCCGTTGCGCGTAATCACCCGCACATTGAACACATCGCCGAACCGTTTGTCCACCAGACAGCCGAGCGCCTTCACGCGCTTGATCTCCTCCGGCGGAAGCTTTCCGCCTTCCGGCAGGGTTTTCTTCACCACATTAAACGTTGCGCCGCCCTCCAACACGCGGGTATCGGTAAAGCCGAGCGCTCTTAGTCTGTTCTGCGCCAGATATCCCCGTTTGCCCTTCGCGCAGACAAGCAGCAGCTTTTCATCCTTCCTATGCTTTGCGGCAAATTCCTCCGCCTTCGACAAATTGAGCCACTCCGCACCGGGAAGTACAGGGGCGGGCTGCACATCCACCAGCGTATATTCTTTCGCCGCGCCCGCCGCGTACTCTGCAGGGGTAAAGGAGACAAGCCGGCCGCTCAGCTTATTTACCAGAATACTGCATGCCGCCGCAAACGGGTGGATGGCAGTAGAAAACGGCGGCGCATATGCAAAATCCATCATAATGAAGTCATCCGCCTTCGCACCGAGCGAAATGCCCGCGACCGCGATATCCGCCATCTTGTCCACCGCACCCCCGCCGATCACCTGCATTCCGAGCAGCCGGCGGCTGTCTGCGTCGGCGATCAGCTTCGTTATAAAGATATCGGAATCCGGATAGTAGTGCGCCTTGTCGTCGGCAACGCAGAGCACCGAAACGACGGAGAATCCCGCCGCCTGAGCCTGCTGCTGCGTCAGTCCTGTCCGAGCCGCATTCAGCCCGTTGGAAAGCTTTACAACACCCGTACCGAGACACCCGGGATATCCGGATGTTTCACCGCTTAAATTCAGCGCCAGCGCCCTTCCCGCAATATTTGCGGTGGACCCCATTGCCGACCACTGTCCTTCCCCCGTGATGCGGTTTTTCACCAGAGCGCAGTCGCCCACCGCATAGATATCCGGAAGATTTGTTCTCTGAAATTCGTCGGTAACGATCAGCCCCCGTTCCATTGCAAGCCCTGTATCCGCAAGGAATTTCGTGGCCGGCCGGATTCCTGCAGCAAGGATCACGAGCTCGGCAGGAAGGTTCCCTGTTTTCGTCCGCACGCCGCTCACCCTCTGCCCGCCGGCAGCCAGAGCATCCGGACTATTCTTCTGCAGCACATCCGCGTCCTTTGCATACCCGTCCCCGGTTATCTCCGTCAGCGCCGTCCCGGTCAGGATGCGCATCCCCGCAGCCGTGAGCCGGCGTTTGATATAATCCGCCATTTCGGCGTCAAAAATATTCGGCATCAGCTGATCCGCCATATCCATCACTGTAACATAAATCCCTTGCGCCATCAGGTTTTCCGCCACCTCAAGCCCGATAAAGCCCCCGCCCACGACCACGGCCCGCTTTACATTCTGCTCCTTAACATAGCTTCTGACCGCAGCCGCATCCTCCGGCACGCGCACGGTAAACACGCCGGAAAGCCCCGCGCCCGCTACCGGCGGTACAATGCTCTCAGCACCCGCTGCAATTACCAGCCGGTCGTAGGAGACCTCCTGCCGCGCATCGCCTTGTACCGTAATGGTCTTCTCCGACGGATGAACGGCGATAACCTCGCTGTTTGTATGTACAACCGTTCCCGTCAGACCCATAAATTTTTCGGGGGTATTTACGATCAGCTCGTCCTCCGTTTCGATGGCTCCTCCGATGTAGTACGGCAGTCCGCAGCCGGCGTAGGAAATATCTCTTCCCTTGGTGTAGATCACAATTTCATCCTGCGGATTTTCCCGCTTCAGCTTTGCCGCTGTCTTTGTCCCGGCAGCAACGCCGCCGATAATTACCGTTTTCATTTAAATACCTCCTTAAAAATATTTATGTACTGTTAAATATTCCATATTTTTTTGTTCCCGGTCAGATCATCACCGAATTGTGCTTCCGCCGTTGAAAAATAAACGCTGTTCCTGTTCCATGTATTTTACCACGAATTCCTCCAAAATAAAAGCAGCTTCCCGTTTCTTTCCGCTATCCGGCAGACAAAAAAACAGGAGCCGGAACGCGGTCTGAAAATCCCGCGCCCGGCTCCTTTCCCTCTGTCTGCTATCGCTTCAATCCCTCCTGCAGTTCTCTGTGATACAGCAGATACCACAGCAGCACCGGTACCATAAACAGCACCGAAGCGGTCGGAAGTACGGTCTCGTTGTAGGCGGCTGCGTTGCTGAACATGGACGAGAACGTCCGAATGGAATCTTTATCCACATACAGCATCGGCTGCTCCACCAGATTCCAGGTTTCCGCAAAGAGAAACAGGGCCACCGCGCATACACAGACACGGATCTGCGGGAAGATACAGTGGCGGATAATCCGCAGGCTCGAATTCGTCTCAAGCCTGGCTGCCTCCACCACCTCCTCATTGCAGCCCGACAGATACTGCCGGATAATTACCGTACCCATCGGCGAAAAAATCAGGGGTACAATAATCGCTGCCGGCGTATTCAGCAGCTTCAGATCCCGCAGGCCGATGTAATTCGGCAGGATCATTACCTGCAGCGGCATCATCATCAGTACAATATAAATTACATACAGCACCTTTTTTCCCGGGAAATGCGCAAAATGGAACGCGAACGCCGCCAGAACGGACACCAGCACGCATCCCGCGGTAATCAGCATCGAATAGATGACCGAATTCCAGAAAAAACGATAAAACGGAAAGCAGTTAAACAACAGCTCCTGATAACCTTCCAGGCTGAATTTTCCCGAAACGCGCAGCGACCGGAACAAGGTCATTCCGACCGGAATCAGAAAAAATACCGCAGCAGCACCGACCGCCCATGCCAGTATAGTTTTCGCCGGTTTGTTTTTGCCTTTCATAATCACCTCCGCGGCCGCGCCGCATCAATATTCCACTCGTTTCTGAAGATAAAACCCTGCTCCCACAATGGCCAGTACAAGCAGTGAGGTCAGAACCGAACTTGCCGCCAGCGCCTGATAATCAAATTTCAGAAATTTATTGTTCATGTAAAACTGGAGTGTATAACTGTGATCCGGCGGATACTTGCTTCCGTAATACAGAAAGCTTTCCTTAAAAATTTTAAAGGAATTCATGATCGCCAGAAGCACCGTGAAGAATATGGATGGTGCAATCATCGGCACAGTCAGCCGGAAATGCTGCTGAAACGGCTTCGCCCCATCCATCCGCGCCGCCTCATAGACCTCCCGGTTAATTGTCGTCAGCGCGGAGGTAATTAAAATCAGGCAGATTCCCAAATTTTTCCAAATAAACAGCAGGTAGATCGGAAGCGCCGTCTCCACGGACGAGAAAAACTGCTGCCATACCAGCACAACCGCTGCCGTCGGCACAAGCATCGGGAAAATAAAGGCATCCCGCAGTACCGGAAAGCGCTTCAGCGCAAACGCCAGCAGAATCGAGAGCAGCAGCGCCGTCAGAATCAGCAGGGGCACGCCCACCAGGATCAGCTTCAGGCTGTTTTTCATTGCCAGCCGGAAAAATTCATTCGACAGAAGTTTTTTGTAATTGTTAAACCAGACCAGCTTCCGGCGGAACTGATCGCTGATAACAGAATAGTACAGCACCCGGACATACGGCAGCAGGAAAAATACAATGATCCCCGCCAGACTCGGCAGAAGACAAAGCAGACAGCGCAGGTTCCAGCTGCCCGAAAGTTTTCTGCGGTGTTTATACGTCCCTGCAGACTGTGCGCTGCAACCCATTTCCGCTTCGGCCTTTCTTACGGCACTTTTCTCACCGGCACCCGCGCCGCCAGGGCCTTCCCCTTCCTTTTCCCTGTTTTTCTCAGTCTTTTTCATACTTCCACTCCCCCTCTATCAGCACTTCCTCTCCGCCGGACAGCTGCTCCCTGCCGTCCACAATCACCTTTGTTAAAGTGCTGAGCCCGTTTTTTAATTCGCGGTAGCCGTCCGAAGACAGCCCGCCGGTCTCCAGATCAGAGACCAGGCGGGCAATCTGCCGCGGCTCGCCGTTGATGATCTCTTCCGAAATCACAAAAATTCTGCCGCTGTCCGCAAGTTCCTGCGGAAGAGCGGGCGAAAAAGTTTCGTAATTTTCTACTCGGAAGGCTTTCATCTCCGGGGAGGTCACCGTCACCTTGGGCAGCCTGCTTTCATGCAGGCTGCGTGCACCCAGGGTCAGCAGCAGCATTCCCGCGTAGAACAGGATGCTGACAGCGGCAAGCAGCTTCTTCCCCCCCTTCTGCTTTTTTTCCGTGTTCCGTTTCTGCATAAGCCCCTCTTTCCGTTTAAACCATTCTGAACTGCCCGTCTTACTCTCCGAAATAAATCCGGAGCTTGCGGTCCGTATCTTTTATATATTCCTCCATGCTGATCCTCCCGGCCAGCATGTCGTAATAATCATCCAGATAAATGTTCGTTTCCAGTCCAAACGAGATTTCCGCGTTCTCATACAAGTCATATAGATCCGCCTTAAAGGTTCCTTCTTCCGCAGACAATCCGGTGAAAAACGGTCTCCCCTTTTTCATCAGCCAGGCCGTATAATCCTCCATAAATGCCAGTGTTTCCTTCAGCCGGTCAGAGTTCGGATTAATTGCCAGCATAACGCAGCTGCCGACACTCGGATCCTCTGCCGACAGCTTCGGCATCGGGTAGAGTCTCGCATTCTGGCCGTTATAATTCGGGATCCACCAATCATCTATATACGTACTCATATTTCTTTCGTAATCGAACAGATACCTTTCGCTGTCCTCAATGCTATTCAGCCCCTGATTGGGATCCAGCAGCTTCATTAACTCCGCGGTCCGGCGGAAGATCTCATTATCTACCGATTCATACCGCTGGAAATACTGCTGTGAAAACGCAATGGTACTTACTATCAGGTTTATACTTGTCAGTTTCTTCTGTTCCTCCGGCAGCGCTGCAAACATTGGTAAAAACTCCTCCCAGGTTATATCGCGCTTCAGCGGAACGCCGAGTTCTGCGAGGGTACCTTCATGCACAATCAGCCCCGGAATATTCACAGCGACCGGCAGCGCCCAGATCGACCCGTCCTCCTTTGTCACCGCCTCGCGCACATAAGGATGACATTTCTCCAGATATTCCTTCACGCCCGGCACGTCATCCAGCGGATAAAACACGCCTGTTTTCCGGATGTTACTGCCCATCTCATCGATCGAATCAATCATGCAGAGGTCAAAGTCGCGATCCTGCGCCAGCACCTTTAATGCAAACTTATCCGGAAGCATTTCCTTCCGCTCCATACTGTATCCTAATCCGTCCGGCGCTTCCCCTTGATATCCGGACGAAATATAGCGGAGCGTTTTGTTTTCGCGGACGGTATCCGCCAGGGCAAAACACATCAGATCTCTATCAAAATTGAGCATATAGACCTTCCCGTCCTGATACAGAATACTGTTGTTCATCGACATTCCGACATATTCCTCCGGACACAGCTCCGTTTCCTGATGCAGTTTGTTCAGCGGGGCCAGCACAAGCCCCCGGGAATTCCTGTTGTATTTATAAAGCAGATCCTTTCCATCATGGCATACAGCAAACTGCTGCACATAGTAATCTGTAAATTCCGCCGCGGTGCTTACGGAATTCTTCTCCGTATCATATTGGAGAAGCTGATAACCCTTGCCCTTCACGTATGCATGCACCATCAGCCCGCCGTTTTCCATGGCTGCCATATTGATCGGATACTCGATCGCAACGGAGGAAGATTCCCCATTTTCAAGCTGGTAGCAGGTAATCTGATCTTCGTAGAAGCCATATCCGCCTCCTCCGGACGGTCGTTCCTCCTCTGCTGAAAATCTCCTGTTTCCCAGCAGATACAGCCGCCCTTCCTGCAGGATTAACTGCTGGATCGTATCGTACTGCGGAAAGTCGGCCAGAACCTCTATGTTCTTCGTATCCAGATTCATTGCGTACAGGGCCATGGAAACACGGTCCTCTATAATCCGGTTTGCCGTTAAATAAGCCGTCCGGCCCTCCACTGCAATCGCCGAGATGGAGGAAAGAGAAGAATCAAACCAGTAATCCATTAGGAGCTTCTGCTCTGCGTCATACTGACGCAGCCAGTAACCACTGGCCTCCCCACTATCGTAGCCCAGCGTATACAGATTTCCCTCTGTATCCACCGTAAAGGTAAGTACCGGCAGTCCGGTCTGGTAAATGACAGCCTCCGTTCCGGAAAACGAAAGACTCTTGATCTGCAGACTGCCGGTCTCGTCCGGCTGCCGGGTTACGACGTTCTCATTTTCTTCGTTGTCCGGCGGCGCTGTTGTAACTCCTCCCGTGGTTCCCTGTTCTCCGCTGCCTTTTGCGCTGCACGCGGTCAGAGCAAGACAGCAGGCCCCCGCCAGCACCATGGCTCGAAAAATACGGCATTGCTTTTTGATCAAGTTCGTTCGTTCTTCAGATGCCTTCCTTTTCATAACTAATCCCTCCCCTTCTTTTTACAATAAAATTACCGCAATACTGTTAAAAAGCACTGCAGGGACAGCAACCGCTTTTTCTGCGGTCGCTGTCCCTGCAGCGTTTTCTGCTATGCGGTTTTCCACGGATTCCCTCTTTTTTCCCATTGACGTTCCCCCCTTAAGAAATAAAAATTGTATTTTCAACCGGTGAATTTTACCGGTGAATTTCAGCTTTCGTTGCAGTTGTGGCGCTTTTTACTCTTTCCTGCAGGCGCTGCCGCCGTATTTGTTTTTCTGACGCGCCGTATAGCCGGTGATTTTCTCATCATAGGGCGGATACGCATACCCCAGTCTGCCTGCCGTCCTGCCAGAAACCTCCCGAAATAATTCCATGCACTGCTCCAGCGATTCCCACAGCGCTTCGCAGGAATCCATCCTCAGAGTCTTCCGCAACCGTTCCCATAACTCCCGGGCCACATAAAGGTGCATAAACTTATAATTTTTACCAATACTGAAATCAAATCCCCGTTCCGTTCCAACCATCCAGGAAAGCATGCGCAGCAATTCCTGCCGCACAATATTATTAAAATGATCGACGGCAAACAGATGCTCTCCCCGGCACAGCCCTTTTACCACATACAGTACGGTATTCCAGAATTCGTTGCAGCAGTCATCAAACATCCGGGCTGTCGGGTATTGGATATGATAATCCGCATCCGTCGGCACCGGCGGAAACGCGAGCCGACCGTCCTTGTCCAGCAGCAGCTTAATAAGTCCGCCCCGTGCAAAGTACCTGTCCGCGTAATCCAGCGGCAGAAGCGTCAGATCCAGCTTTACATCGTCTTCAAACAGCATCAGATAGGAAAAGCCCTCCTCCTCGGCCGGAAACAGTTCCATGTCCTCCGGCTTCTGGAGGATCAGCCTTCTCCCGAAGCAATTCAGCCATTCGTCATCTGCGGTAAAGCTCTGCAGGTCAGCAACAAAAAATGTTATATCATAATCCTGAAATTCGTCGGGTGAAATATTAATATTTGTTCTGGACCCCTCCAGCGTGACAATACGAATCCGATCATCGGCCCGGGCAAGGCCAAGAATAAGATCATACATCTGTTTTTCCGTGCGCACAGCGGCAATCCTCCCTGGAACGGCCAAGGCATCTTGATTACATCCCCGCCTTCCTGCTTGTCCGGCAGAATGAAGGAGCCGGATCGAAATACCGCAGGCCGCTATTTTATCATATTGATCCTCCCCGCAGATATAAAATCCCCGGGACAGACTCTCCGCATCGGTCAGCCTGCCCCTGGGATCTCCTGCTCTCCCATCCGGCGCGAAACATCCGAATTATGCACAAAACCTTCCATTTTTCAGCACTTGGCCGGCAGTCAAACTGCTTCCGTACTATGTATAAAATTGCTTTTTTATTCTTATGTTACATTACTCGAAGCATGTTATTACTGCTTCGTCAGCACAAACTTTCCAACCAGCGTATCCAGGACAATCGCCTGTGCAGAAAGCTCCTCGCTTGTCGCGGATGCTTCCTCCGCCGTTGCCGCATTGACCTGCACAACCTCGGAGATCTGATCTACGCCGACTTCCGCCTGACGCATTGCCTCCGTCTGATCCTCCACCATAACCTTGAGATTTTTGGAAAATTCCGCAATCTGCTTGATCCCGCTTACCACTGATTCAATCGCGTGCGCCGCGCGCTCCGCTGAATTATTGCCCTCCGCTACTTCCTTTACGGAGCCCTCGATCAGCTGCCTTGTATCAACCGCCGCCTTTGCACTCTGATTCGCCAGCTCTCTGATCTGATCTGCCACAACGGCAAAGCCTCTTCCGGAGTCACCCGCACGCGCCGCCTCGATGGATGCGTTCAGGGAAAGAAGATTTGTCTGCTCTGCGATGGATTCAATCTGGGAAATAATGTCTCCGATTCTTGCGGAAGCCTCGTTGATCCGGCCCATCGCCGCCATCATGCGGTTCATTTCCTCGCGGCTGTTATCCGCAGCATCGGCATACTGCTGCGCCTTTACATAGGATTCCTCTGCGCTCTGCGCGCTCTTTTCCATGGTTGCGGTAATATCGGAGATTGTCGCATGCAGCTCCTGCACCGCGCCCGCCTGCTCCGTCGCACCTTCCGCGAGATCCTGCGACGCCTTCGCGAGATCCCCGGAACCGCACGATACATGGCCGGATGCCTCCCCGATGGAAAGCAGCGTATCCTTCATCTGATCTCTCAGACCGCGCATCGAATCGCGCACCTTTTCAAAATCCCCGGCGTACTGATCGGCAGCGCTGGAGGTCACCGCATAATTTCCCGATGCCATCTCGCCCAGCACCATTCCGATATCCTGGATAATAATGTTAAGGTTATCCGCCATCTCGACGGCATCCTTCCGGATCTCCTCCACTTCATCGCCGGTATCAATCACCGGGAATGCCGTGGTGAGATCTCCCCGCGCAAAGGTCTTAAGCCTGTCGCCCACCTGCTTGAGAGGTATGGCGATGCTCTGAGCTATATGCTTACCGATCCGGGCCGACATATACATTGCAACCGCAATCGCACCGCAGATGGCAACTCCAAGCAGCACGCAGGTAACCCCGAGCGTTGTGGAAAGCTTTTTTCCTTCCGCTACCTTTACGTCCAGAAGATTTTCGAGTTTATCATAAATGCTGTTGTAGGCCGTGGCAAGCTCATTGAGCGCCATGCTCTGCGCCTGTCTTCCGTGCTCCAGGTCCGAGCTGATGCCGAGCTGCAGAATTTTTGAATCCAGCTCCCAGTATGCGTCCAGCTCGGAAAGAATGGCATCGTAGGTTGTTCTGCCCTCTGCGGATACAATGGTATCCTCAACCTTCTTCAGATCCTTCTCAAACAGTTCCCTCTTATCATCGTGGTTTTTTACTACGGTATTGACCGCTTCCTGATCATCATAACCGATGGCTGCTCTGAGCGACGAGCGGATATCCGCAAAATCAAACATTGCCCTGCCGATATCTCCCTGCGCAAAACCGAAATTGGTCAGAGCGTAAGAATATCTGACCGACAGAAAAATCATTGCAGCCAGTCCCAATACTGCTGCGACGGCGGCTATGGCCGCCACCTTAAAAAATGAGTTTGTCAACTTTTTCTCGATACTATCCTTTTTGTTCATAAGTAAAAATCTCCCCTCCGCCTGTTCCAACAAAGACTTTCTGTCCCGAGCAAAACCGGAACATCCCCTTCAACCCCAAATCGGCATAATATCGCAGGAAACCGTTCTCGCCTGCAATGCCGCACTGGCTTATAAGCCTGAAAATTTGCCCCTGAAATCTTACACCCTGAAACCGGCAGGAATGGCTTTTCATGATCTCTCTGAGACAGTGCCTGAATGTTGGAATAATTTGATAATAAGCTGTTCTTATTATAACTCTTTTTGTTCAAAAAAGCAACACTACATATTGGGCATAAAGAGATATTTTCCCCATATATAGCAGCAAAGCTGCCTCGACATTAAAGAGACAGCTTCGCTTGCACATAAAACTACTTATTTAATATTTTTTCTATTGAAACAATCTTGACACAAAGGACAAACATTTTTGTTGCTTCCAGCATTTCTTCCGGGGTCGGAAAAGAAGGAGCAATGCGGATATTGGAATCCTGCGGATCCTTTCCGTACGGATAGGTTGCTCCTGCACCGGTAAGAACCAGGCCCAGCTTTGCACATTTTTCCACGATTGCCTTCGCGCAGCCCGGCATCGCCTCGAAGGAAATGAAATATCCGCCTCTCGGCTTCATCCAGCTGCCGATCCCGAGTCCGGAAAGCTCGGAATCCAGAACCTGAAGCACCGCCTCAAATTTCGGCCGGAGCAGATCCGCATGCTTTTTCATGTGGGCGTTCAGCCCGTCAATATTTTTGAAAAAGCGGGCGTGGCGCAGCTGGTTGATCTTATCGTGCCCGATGATCTGAGTGGTCATAAATTTCCTTATATATTCCATATTCTCGAGCGAGGTGGCAATCGCCGATACGCCCGAGCCCGGGAAGCTGATCTTGGAGGTGGAGGCAAAGATATATACCATATTCGGGTTGCCCGCCTTTTCGCATTCCTCCAGAATATTCAGGATGTTGTCGTGAATATCATCATAGATATGATGAATGCAGTACGCATTATCCCAAAAAATGCGGAAATCCTCCGCCTTCGGCTTCAGGCGTGCAAAGCGCCTCACGACCTCATCGGAGTAGGTGATGCCGGTCGGGTTGGAATATTTCGGCACGCACCAGATTCCCTTGACGGCATCGTCCGTGCTTACATATTTTTCTACAAGATCCATATCCGGCCCGTCCTGCCCCATCGGGATCGGAATCATCTCAATCCCGAATAATTCCGTAATCTTGAAATGCCGGTCATAACCCGGAACCGGGCAGAGAAATTTTACCTTGTCCAGTCTGCACCACGGCACCGAGCCGTTGACGCCCTTTACCATTGAACGGACAACCGTATCGTACATAATATTCAGGCTGGAGTTTCCGCACACAATTACATTGGCTTTTTTGACCTCCATCATATCAGCCAGAAGCTGCCGGCATTCGCCGATGCCGTCCCAGTCGCCGTAATTTCTGGTGTCGTTTCCGAGCAGGGTCTTCATATCCGACCCGGAATTGATTGCGTCCAGCATCGGCATGGAAATCGCCAGCTGGGAAGCGCCCGGCTTACCCCGCGCCATATTAAGAGAAAGCCCCTTTGCTTCCTCTGTTTTAAATTCCTCCTCCAGTGCCGCCTTCTGAGCAAGCAGCTCGTCCCGGCTCATATCCATGTAGGCTTTCATAACTATAGTTTCTCCCTTCCGCGCTATTTTTCATCCTCTTATATTTATAGCCATGGATTTCTCCCATGTCAATCCCGAATTTTGATTTCTGCAATTTATTCCTCCGGCATCCACCGGGGCCGTACAGCTTTTCCCGGCAGAACCTCCCGCTCTTCCGGACAGCAAAAAATGCACTCCGGATATCGGCTGAGACTGCCTGACATCCGGGGTGCATTTCACGGTCCGCCCCGTTTTCTGTTATTCCAGCGAAACCCGGTGTACCGTCCCGATATAATTTCCGTCCTCCGCATCCGCCAGGCTTTCCGCCGAAACATATTCCAGCGTATGCGGATCGACGGCGCGGATAAAGACAAGCTCGTTCTCCGCATCCGTGCTGAGCATAAGCTTTTTTGCGCTCTCGATCGGCATCGTGTTCGTAACGGCCTCCGGCTTGGTGGAGCAGTAGATCTCCATCGTGTAATCATCGGATTCAAATACCTCGTACCAGCGGTCGTAGTCCAGTCTGCCCGGGATTTTGGACGGCAGGCCGCCCTCGTCGAGAATCCGGAAGAAGCGTCTCTTGCGCGTGCCGATATAGTATTTAAACGGAATTTCACCGCCTGCCTCGTCGGTTGCAATAATCTCAATGCGTCCGCCCCTGCGGCACTCAATCAGGCCGAAAGCCACGCCCGTTTTTCCCGTCGGGCGCTCAAACTCGCCTCGGGTGTCAACATGCTGCATCGCCCGCGGGTTGATCTGCGCTTTCCGCTCAAAAAACTCCTCCGTGCCGATCGGCGGCAGAAGCTCAAACATCGGAGAGGCGCCCTCCCCCTTGATCTTCTGTGTGTAGAGGGAGATCTTTTCTTCAAAAATTTCCTCCACATATTTTGATTTTGAGGAATTGCCCGCCAGAATAATGTAGAGCTTTTCAATCCGGTTAAGCTTCTGGCTTCCGTAAGCGGTAATCAGGGACGTAAAAAAGCTTTCGATCCCTTTTTCGATCCGGCGGTAGATCAGCTGGTTCAGTTCGTTCTTGTCCGCCGAAAGGGAGAGGCCGACCGCCTCCGTGCCGTCGTTGCGGAAAAGGTTTACCTTGATACAGCCGCTCTCATCCACTACCTCTTCTTCCGTATTTTCCCAGATCGGACGCAGGCGCTCGGTCAGGTTCCGCATATTTACACGTCCCTCGCGCGAATCGGAAATCAGCGTCTCGCTCCCGGCAAAATCCGGGCACATCGGAGGTTTGGTAAAGGTGATCCGCTCCTCGCGCAGCTTCGCCTCGTTCTGCCGGAACACATGGAAGGAAAGCTCCGCCAGGATATTTTCACCGCCCAGATACCGGTCGCCGCTTGCACCGAAATGTTCGATGGTGTAATCGTATTTCGGGGAGCGCGATTCCCGCCATTCGCCGAAGTCGAAATCCGTCGTGCCTCCGCCGAAATCAAATACCGAGTAGTATACCTTGCCGCCCTCTTCCGGATCAAAGCCGTACTCCTGCAGGGCGCAGACCGCATAAGCCGCCGGCTCGCTGATGCCGCCGTTGATCTTGAATTTCTGCATGATGTCCGCGTCGGCAAGGATCGTGCGCGGCAGGGATTTCTGAATTCCTCTCCGGAAGCTGTTGATAATTTTTTCCCGCACCGCAATCTCGTAAGTGACCGGGAAGGAAAGGTAGTAGGTCAGGAAGATCCCGTTGCGCATATTGTTGATATAAAGCCCCAGGTAATATGCATAGAGCTCGATCGGATCCAGATCCTCGTCGGAGAGTTCCCGGAACTGCTGGAGCAGGAAATCCTTGTTTTCCCGGTCGCGCATGCGGATCGACCGCTTTACGCCGGTATCGCCCGCCCACTGCTTCAGACCGGAAAGAAATGCGCCGTAATCCGAGCTCCGGGAGGCCTGAAGATCGTCCACCGCTTTGTGGGAAATGCAGACATCCTCCCAGTGCGTAGCGGGACGCCCCTCGGTCGCAACGTATGAATCCATAAAGTGCTTCAGGTCGTTGAACTCGATCACCGTCGGATTTTCATAGTGCTTCGCCTGGATGCTCTTGCTGATATTTCCTGTGCCGACGCGCATCGGAAGGATGCGGCTGTCCTCATCCTGATATACGACAACGGTGCTCTTTGTCCCGAAATCAATGGCAACCACGCGGTTCTGACTGATGTCCGCCTTCGGGTTGCGCGCAACAAAGCCCATGGCCGACAGATCCAGTACCGGGCAGCCCCTGGCCTCGTCCTCGTTCCAGAGATCCCAGTGGCCGCGGTTTGGATCGATAAGGATATTGCTGTCGTACGGATCGATATCGGCGCGCTCGTGCTCGACCTCAAGCAGCGGCTTTGCGATCGAATCGGCATCGAGCGAGTCGATCACGCCCGCAGAATAGCCGCGGCTGGTTATCGTGTTATAATTGATATTGAATTCGGACAGACTGCCCTTGTCCCTCAGATCGCTGGATATTTTTCCGTAGTTGATATGGAAATCTTCCGTGATCATGCCCGCTGCAAAGGAGCGCCCGATGTGGTCAAGAGCGGTTTTCAAATCGCCGAATTTTCCGCCGTATGGGGTTACGGTCAGCTTCAGCTCCTTCAGGCTCTGCAGCAGGGAAACCGCATCCGTACAGGCAACGCGCACCATCGGCATAATCGAAAAATCCGAGCGGATACGGCCGGTTGCAAAATTTTTATCCCGGATATCAAACAGTGTTGTCCCGACGCGGATCGGTTCCGGGGAATCCTGATCGGCAAACGCCAGGTAATTGTTGAACGTCGGATTCTTTTCATGCACAATGTCAACAAAATCCCCGCCCGCTTCCTTTCTCCGGCTGTATTCCGAATCCAGAAGATACACATCCTCGATGCTTTTAAAGGAGATTGCCTCCAGAAGATTTTTCTTAAACAGCTTGGCGGAGAAATTGTAAAATCCCATGGAATAATCCTCCGTCACCCTCCTGTGGACATCAAATCGAAAAGTAAGCAGGTCGGGAATGAAAATGGAGGCCTTGGTATTAAACAACACCAGATTGGAAGTGGTACCGATCCTCATGGGAATCCACTCGTATTTCGCAAAATAATCGTGTATCAGCCCGACATAATGCTCGACTTCCTTCTGAAATCCGCTCAGCTCCGACTCCAGGATCCTGTCGAAAATTTTGGATTTAAACATTGCATACAGACTGTCCGTATTGAGCGGGAGCTCGTCAACAAATTTTGTATATTCCATAATCTATTACCTCACATTCCATTACCAACAAGCCTTATTCTAATGATATTCGATGTATCATGCCGATATAATTCCCGTTTCTTACATCCTCCTCATCCTCCGCGGAAATATATTCCAGGGTGTGAGGATCTGCGGCACGGATAAAAACAGGTTTGTTTTCTGCATCGGTATGGAGCATGAGCTTCCTTGCATTTTCGATCGGCATCCGGTTGGTGACAGCATCCGGCTCGGTCGTATAGTAGATCTCGATGGTGTAATCGTCCGACTCGAACACCTCGTACCATCTGCCGTAGTCCACCCTGCCCGGGATTCTGGACGGCTGGCCGCCGTCATCCAGACTTTTGAAGCAGCGCTTTCTGCATGTGCCGAGGTAATATTTAAACGGAATCTCCCCGCCGTCCTCGTCCTTCTCTATAATCTCAACCCGGCCGCCCCTGCGGCATTCAATCAGGCCGAACGCCACTCCGGTTTTTCCGGAAGGCCGCTCGAATTCGCCCCGGTCATCCGGCCGTTCCGCCGCCTCCGGGTTTATCTCCGCTCTCTTTTTGTAAAATGCCTCCGTGCCGATCGGCGGGAGCAGCTCGAACATCGGATGGGCCTCGCTCCGCTTGAGCTCCCGCGTATAGAAAAGAATTTTCTTTCCGAAAATCTCTTCCACATACTGCGATTTTGAGGAATTTCCGGCCAGAATAATATAAATCTGCGGAATCCCGTCAACCAGGTACTGCTTTCCGAACGCCGTAATCAGGGAGGTGAAAAAGCTGTCAATCCCTTTTTCAATGCGCTGATAGATCAGATCATTGAGCTCGTCGAGATCGGCGGCAAGCGCCATTCCCACGACCTCCGAGCCGTCGTTGCGGAAAAGGTTCACCTTGATGGAACCGCTCTCATCCACGGTTTCCTCCCCCGTATTTTCCCATACCGGGCGGAGTTTATCCGTAAGATTGCGCATATTTATATTTGCTTCGCGCGAATCGGAAATCAGCGTCTCGCTCCCGGCAAAATCCGGGCACATCGGCGGCCGGTTGAAGGTGATATTTTCCTCCCGCAGCTTGTCTTCGTTTGTGCGGAATACGTAAAAGGCCAGCTCTGCCAGTATGTTTTCCCCGCCGAGATACCGGTCGCCGCTCGCGCCGAAATGCTCGACGGTGTAGTCGTATTTCGGGGATTCGGATTCCCGCCACACGCCGAAATCAAAGTCGGTGGTGCCGCCGCCGAAATCGAATACGGAATAGAAAACCATCTCCTCGTCCACCGGTTCGAAGCCGTATTCCTGCAGGGCGCAGACCGCATAAGCCGCCGGCTCGCTGATGCTGCCGTTGATTTTGAAATTTTTCATGACGGCATCATCCTTTAAAAGGGTTTCCGGCAGCGCCTTTTTAATTCCCTTTTCAAAGCTCTTTGCAATTTTTTCCCGCACCGAAATTTCGTAGGTGACAGGGAAGGACAGGTAATAGTTAAAAAAGATCCCGTTGCGCATATTGTTTATGTACAGACCGAGATAGTACGCATAAAGTTCGATCGGATTCAGATCCGCATCGGTAAGCTCATGAAACGGCTTGATCAGGTAATCGTTGTTTTCCCTGTCGCGGATGCGCAGCGACTTTTTGACGCCGGCATCCCCGGCCCACTGCTTCAGCTCCGTAAAGAACGCGCTGTAATCCGTGCTGCGCGAGCTCTGCAGATCATCCACCGCCCGGTGGGAAATATATACGTCCTCCCAGCGCGTGGCGGGACGTCCCAGCGCGGCAGAATACGCCTCCAGGAATACATCCAGGCTGTTGAATTCAATAATCGTAGGATTTTCGTAGTGCTCCGCCTGGATGCTTTTGCTGACATTTCCTGTTCCCACACGCACGGGAAGGATGCGGCTGTCCTCGTTCTGATATACCACGACGGTGCTTTTCGTGCCGAAATCAATGGCAACGATGCGGTTCTTGTTAATGTCCGCCCGCGGATTGCGCGCCACATATCCCTGGCAGGAAAGATCCAGCACCACACAGTCGCCCTCGTCGCCGTCCGTCCACAGATCCCAGTGCCCCCGGTTCGGATCGGTAAGGATTTTCTCGTCATAGGGATCAATATCGGCACGTTCGTGATCCACCTCCAGCAAAAGCTTGGAAACCTCCTCCGCGTTGATTTCATCGAGCGCAATAACCTGACGGGCCTGCCCGTCCGTTCCGCCGATCTGAAATTTTTCCGGCTGCTTCTCCTGGATGGTTTTGGAAATCTTTGTACGAACCATTTCGCGCAAACTGTCGGTGCCGAGCGGCAGCTTGTCAACAAGCTTTGTGCATTCCATATCTCTTACCTCACTTTACCAGTGCTTTATTCACCGTTTTGCCGTTCACGCGGTAGCCCCGGAGCAATACGCCCGAAACGGAAGCTATCCTTTTTCCGCGCGTCAGGCACACATGAACATCCTCGTCAAACCGATCCCCTGTCTGCGGTTCGATCAGCGTGTAGACCGGCTGCTCAAAGTTCAGGTTGTACAGCGAGACGAAGTACCCGAAAAGCCGGTCGATTTTCAGGCAGTCCTCCGAGCCGTAGGCGGCCAGCGTCCTGCCGTAATCCCACAGGTTCGCCAGGCTGTCCTTCTGCGCCCCGCAGGAGATAAAACCGTCCGGGGATGCGCTGCGGAAAATATTCTTGGTCGCCGCCTTCGATTTTTCATCCAGAGATCTGTAAATCTTCATAGCAGAACGAATCGGCTCAAACACTGCGAGCCGTTCCGCGGCGGCATTCCTCTGTGCCTCTGCCTGCGAGGCAGCCTCGCGCAGACGGCCGCACTCTTTCTCCAGCGCCGCCGCATGCTCCTGCGCGGCCCTGAGCTCCCTGCGCAGCGCGGCATTTTCCTGCTCTGCGCGCCTGACATAATTTTCCAATTCATTTTCATGGGATGCTTGCTGCACGGGATTCCTGTCCGGGAATTCCCCGGTGCGGCGGGCTGACTGCCCAGAATTTTCCTTTCCGGCAAGGGAGAGAAAATAGTTCCTGATTTCTTCGTCATTAAGAATAAACTGACGTATACTCTCCATATCCATATTAGTCATTGCTCATCAAGCTCCGATCCGTAATTTAAAATATACCAATAATAGTACAGCATACAGCCCCAAATGTCAATGTCTTTGATGGCTGGCTGCCGCGGCGTCGCATTGCAGAATCCGGCGGATCATCTTTCTCTGTGCCGCATCCAAATTATTCCGATGCTTTTTCGTCCGGGATGCCGGAAATGCTTCCAATCTTCCCGATCTGGTCAATATAAAAGTCCGAAAATGCTGTTTTGCTGTTTTCAAACTTTTTCATCAGTGCAACAAAATAGTCTATAAAAGGAAAAATTTTCCTCTGCCGTTCATATTCTGCCGGAAGATCAAATTCCGGAAAAAGCGAGCGGTTTTCTTCCATAAACCGAATCTGAAACGCCCTTACAAAATATTCATTGATCACGGCATAATCCGTATTATAGCTTTGCGGCATATTCGTATGAGCCTCAAAAAAAGCTCCATGCTCCTTCAGCAGCCCGACATTCGCCTCAACAACCGGATTCACAAAGCAGTGGGCATATTCATGCGCGATTCCCATAGCAAAATAATCAAATCTTCTGTCCGGTCTTCCATTTTCATCGAATGTCGGCATAAAACGGACGGTGTAGGCAACCTCTCTCTCCTGCCGCATAACCCGGAAGCCGTAATTTCCCGCGACTGGACAGAGAATAATATGAAATTCGTCCGGTTTTCTTTTAAAGTAATTTTCGATGTAAGCTATCCATAAATCAAAATCACAGGAATCCACATATTCCAATATTTCCCTATAACACCCTTCCTGAGCAAGAAAAAAATCGTCAAAACGGCTCTCCTGCGCAAAACGAATCGTTTCGTCTGCCCACCGATTCCATTTATGCGATTTCTCCTTCCGGATATTTTCCAGATCAAGGCTCGCTTTTAACGGACGGATGTGGTAAAAACAGTCTTCCGTTATTAACTTCTTTGTAATCTTTACCGCTGTATGGCCGCGATAAGGTCCGAACCATTCGGATATCCTCTGAACATAAGTTTTATTGGCAAGATACTGTATGGTTTTTTCCTGTTCCTCTGCAAGATAAAGCAGGATCTGGACAAGTTCGATCTGCCTGTTGATTTCTGGTTTCATTTTTACCTTCCTTCTCTGGTTTCTGGTTTCATTTTTGCTTCCCCGGGAAATGCCGGAACAGGTTTTTAAGTCAGGCGGCCCGTTTTCTGATTTTGAGCAGCAGCAGAACAATGCATACGCCCGTTAAAATATGTCCGATTCCTGCAATACCGGAAACAGCGGCATCCAGTCCCCTGCTCAGTTCTGTTCCCTGAACCTGTGTCAGGCCCCTTATGAAAAAGCCGAGGCCGGTTATATTCAGGCCGATCTGATAAACAATCAGAAGTTTGCCCGCGCTGCGATCCGAAAAGGCAAATACCTTTTCCGTCAGCATCAGCACAAGGAAAAAGAACATCCCAAGCATAAAATAATGCGTGTGCATAACGGACAGCCGTGTCTGACCGGAAAATTGCCGGAACTTTGTGAACTCTCTGTAAAACACTCCGGATACCATGGCAAGAATGGCATAGACCAGAGCAAGGTTTGCATAACGTTTTGCCATTTGCGTTTCTCCCCCTTCATTCATATTTTTTTGCATACCGCAAAACAGCCCGGATATGCATTCATAAAAACATCTGAAAAAATTGAAAGTGCTTTTCTTTCAGACTTTTTCTCCATATATTATACTCCTGCGGCCAGACGGAAGCAAATACTTTCTCCGGCCGCTGCGGGATGGTTTGCGTTTGCTGTATGGATTCAGGGAAGCTGCATGATCTGCTGCAATCAGACATTCCGATGGAGATATATCCGTTGAGATTTTTTTTTTTGGGGGGGTACTGAGATTCGGGATTGCGGAGATTTTGAGATTGTCGGGATTTGAATTTGCTGGGATTTGAGATTGCTGGGTTTTGAGATTGCTGGGTTTTGAATTGCTGAGATTTGAAATTCAGGCAGGTAATAAGATTCCTTCTCTGGACGGCAGAAGAAAAAATCAGGTACGAGTGAATATAGACAAGAATTTAAAAGGTATATTAATATATTAATTATTGAATATTAATGTATTTTTATTATACAAACCATTTAATGTATTAACATTTTTATTATTGTGCAAAATTTGAAAATGCAGAAATTTTCACCTTCTCTGCAGCGATGCGGAAGAGGCTAAGAGGCGGCACCGGAATGCCGCCTCATGCAGAATCAGATTCAGTAAGCTCTGATTGATATACTGCACTGCTTGAACGTCACTGTTAAAAAGTGAACCTTTTATTTTTTGTGGAATATTAAATGCATCTGCTTCTGAGTATTTGTTCAGGATTATTTGTGATCCGGATCATTCGCAAGAGAATGATACTGATACAAAACCTTATATTCATCTATAATACTACGACAATCATAACAGTGCACCCTACAAAGTACCTCCTCGTTAAAAATCGTACAGACGTCGTATACCTGTTGTCCGTTGACATATTGGTTTCTGTATACATTGTGGGTCGTATTCCAATAATGAGGCGATTCAAAGTCACCGAAGACTCCCGTATTATTATGCGGGCAGGAAGAAGCCGCATCCACATTCTGAGCCGCGAAGCCGATGCACATAATCATACCCATGGCCATAGCTGCTAATCTTTTTTTCATAACTGGCACTCTCCATTCCGTATCGTTTCAAACCAGAAAGACAAACAACGATACAATCTGTCTTTCTATTGGCAGCCGGTCAAAAACAGATGCATTTTAAGCAATTAATTTTCTTACACAAACTATTATACAGCAATTCTTCTGCTTTTCAACCGGCTGACCGCGAACAGACATTTTCCGGCCTCAAAAAGCATGGTCATACCATCAATCCTGCTGCAATTTTCAGACCGATACATCTTGCCGCTTTGCCACAATTTTGGGAATGCACAAGACTGATTTCAGCTATTCATTTCGATTTGGAATATGCAGAAATTTTACTTTTTCCTCAGCAGATAGTTGACGCAGTAAGAGGCGGCACCGGTATGCCGCCTCACGCAGAATCAGCAAGATCTGATTTGCCATACTGTTCTGTCTGAAAGTCACTGTTCAAAACAAAAATTTATTTCTCCAGGTATATTAAAATGCATCTGCTTTTCACGGAAGGTTAATTTATCTATGATCCGGATCACTCGCAAGAGAATGTGTCTGCCTTTCTACATCATCTTCACTCAGTTTCTTGCCGCAATCCATGCAGTACATTGTATAGCGTACTACATCGTGAGTAACCGTACAGAGGCTGTAAACCTGCTGTCCGCCGACATACTCGTTTCTGTACACTTTGTGGGTCGTAGTCCAATGAGAGACCGGCGCGGTATAAGTTTTCGTATTATCATGCGGCGGGCAGGAAGCCGCATCCACATTCTGAGCCGCGAAACCGATGCACATAATCATACCCATGGCCATAGCCGCTAATCTTTTTTTCATAATGGCACTCTCCATTCCGTATCGTTTCAAACCAGAAAGACAAACAACGATACAATCTGTCTTTCTATTGGCAACCGGTCAAAAACAGATGCATTTTAAGCAATTAATTTTCTTACACAAACTATTATACAACAATTCTTCTGCTTTTCAACCGGCTGACCGCGAACAGACATTTTCTGGCCTCAAAAAGCATGGTCATGCCATCAATCCTGCTGCTGAGCTGCATTTGTACGGTATTCCATCCACAGCCGCTGATATAAACCGTCCTGCCGCAGCAGCTCGTCATGCGTTCCGTCCGCCGTAATCGCCCCGTTTTCAATTACGCAGATCCGTTCCGCCAGATCCCGGATTATGTTCATTTTGTGCGAAATCACAATCCCCTTCATTCCAGCACAGTATTTTTTCAGGCAGGAAAGACAGGCATTTTCTGTCAGTACATCAAGATTAACAAAGGGCTCATCCAGTATAAAAAGTTTCCCGAATTCCGGCAGCAGAAATCTCGCCAGTGCAACCCTGTTTTTCTCTCCCCCCGATATATGCCCTCCTCTCTGCCCCAGAGGTCTTCCCTCCAGATATCCGAGATTAAGATCACGAACCAGCTCCTCGTATCTTTCCTTTTTATAATAATGTCTGGCCATAAGCATTCTGGAAAACATTTCCTCCGCAAACGGCATATTTTCCGCCAGCTCCTCCGCAATCTTCTGCAGTACTGCCGCATCCTCCGTCTGAGCGTCATTCAGCAGATAAATTTCCTGAATCAGCTTTTTCTCCTCTTCGGTCAGATTTATCCTCTGTCCTTTGCATTGTCCGATTTTTTCAACGCACACTCTTGCCAGTTCCTTTATCTGCCTTTCCTTTTCCGTATAAGCCTTCTGTTCCAGTCCGATTTTGCCCAGAGTAATATTGAATTCCATATCTCTGTTAAAAATCTCAATATCCTGACCGTAATAGCGAATATTCGTCTGCATCATATATCTGCTGATGCTGCCGACCGCCTTTTTTCCGAAAACACATTCTCCTTCCGTCGGACTTATTTCACCCAGCAGCAATTTAATAATCGTTGTTTTCCCTTCTCCGGAAAGTCCCACAATCCCGATGACGCTGTCCAGGGCAAAGGAAATATGATCAAGGATGCGATCCGTGTTTCCGAAGGAAAACGAGCAGTTTTGCACGGACAATTCCATGTTTTCCGGCATGGCAAAATGCTCTTCCGATTTCAGCCCCTCCGCAATCTTCTGTTTTACCGTTTTAAATTTATGAGAGTTGGAATAAAACTCTTTTATCATCGAAATCGGCTGGAATACAACCGAAAAGTAGGAAAGCAGCGCAACAAAGGAAGATACCTGCATCGAGCCTTCGGACAAACGAAAGAGAGAGAACACAAAAAACAGCATCATGGCCGCCGTGCGCACCCCGCTGATCAGGGAAGCAGACAGCACATTGACGGAAAAGGCCTTTCTGAAAAATGCATCCCTCTCATCAAATAAATGATAAATACCGTTCTGAACCTCTTCCATATTGGCATATCCCCTCACGGACATCCGGTTTTCAACATATTCCAGAACAGCCGGATTCACTTCATAAACCTTCTCCCGGCCAAGCTGGAAATATTTTACATAATATTTGTTTGTTAGATATTGGATCAAAATCATTGCAATATAAGACGGTATTATAATTTCCATAAACAGAGGCGACCATCTTAACGAAATTACAAAAACAATGACAACCGCTATGGTATGAAAAAACAGATTGAAAATATTGGCCTGCAGCAGGGACGCGATCTGCTCCGAATCTCCGAAAATACTTACCAGAAAGGCGCCCGCTCCCTTGGAAGCAATGATCTCATTTTTGTTTCTTACTGCCGATCCGAGCAGCTGCTCCTGAAGCTTTCGTTTTAAAGCCATGACAAGGCTGTTGGCAATCAAAGATTCCGCAATCATTGCGGCGATCCCGATTACGCTGACTGCGCAGAGAAAAATCATCTGCGCCGCATCCATCTGCAGAATGGTAATCTGCTCAATCAGCTTTTTTTGAAGAACAGGCGTCAGCACGGTGGTCAGATTGCACAGAAATGCGGTCAACGCGGTCAGGGTAAATAAGATTTTTGATTTTCTGCTGAATCTTTTCCAGGCAAAGGAATAGAGTTTAAACATTTTTATCCCCCTACATTTTATGATTATTTTTATTAATTAATATTTTATAGTGTAATTAATAGTATTAATATAAACTTTTTAACAAATTATTACATTAATACTTTTGTAATTATACTTTGATTTCTTGTTTTATTTCCTCTTTATCTTCTATTCCATAATTTCTCTTTTTTCTTTTACCCTCCAAACCCGTCCAGATACACCAGAATTTTCAGCCAGTTCTGCAGAACTTCCGCTTTCAGATTCCCGCCATGGTGCCGGAGTACCCTCTCGATACTGAACATGCCGAAACCGTGAAGGTTTTTATCCTGTTTTTCCGTGCGGAACAGTCCTTCGGCCGCTTGTGAACTGTCCGGTACCGGGTTGGAAACGGCAACAATCAGTATACTCCCCTGCTTTTTGCACTGCAGCTCGATTTTCCGTTCCATTCCTTCCGGACACCTCACATTTGCCTCCACCGCGTTATCCAGAAGATTTGCAAAAAGAGCACATATTTCCACAGAATCCAGCACCAGCCCGCTCAGATCATCCGACTGGCACCGGACTTTGATCTGCGCCGCCTCCGCTTCATGAAATTTCATATTCAATACCAAATCCAGTATTTTATGGTTTGTCCACACCATGCTCCATTTTTTCGGCATTTCACCGGCGAGCTGCGCAATATAGGACTGGCATTCTTCCTTCGAGTTTTCGCTCAGCATAGTCTGAATTGTTCTCAGATGATTTCTGACATCATGCATAAGGATGGATTTTTCCCGGTATCCCTTCAGCACCTGTTCGTACCCCTTTTCCAGCATCTGTATTTCCTGCCGATGCAGCTGCTTTTCTTCCTCCTGCCTCTGTCTTATTGCTTTCCATGCAAAAAGACTCAAAAGCAAAGCAAGACAGACAAAAAACATGCCGAAACGGCCGAACAGCTTGTCCGCCCCTGCCTGGAAATAGGCTCTCTGAAAATAAAACATGCCCAATAAAAGAAGGAACGCTAGGACGCCGCCCTCTTTCCAGTATCCGCAAATTTCTGTTCTTCTTGTCAGAAACCATCTTCGAAGGAAAAATCCCGCCGGAACAAGCAAAAAAACCCATGTCAGTAAATAGATGCCCCGGTACAGGCCGGGCAAAATCAGGAAATCTGCCGGGACTTTAAGCAGCTGGAAAGCTGACCGCACACATATCTGAATAAAGAAATCAAGCAAAGCCAGCCCTGCCCAATTCAGAAGGTTCAGACAGAGAGAATATCGGAAACGGCATTTGTATAGAAAAGTACTTCCTGCTGCCGCTGTTATAATCATAATCAGCAAAATGCCGTCGGAGAAAATACGATAACGGAAATTATTATTAATAAACTGTATCAGCAAAACAAATGCTATAATCAGTCCCTGTCCTTTGTAAAATCTCTCTTTGGTCCGTTTGCGTTCGAAAATGCCGTCTGCAAGCAGCAGGGCCAGCCATGCACGCGCCGCCGCATAAATGCAGTCACAGAAGCAATAAAACACATTCATAGCAGGTTCCCCCAGTACTCCTCCAGCTTATTCCTTACCACCTGCCCTTCCCGCCTGCTGACCGGGAAGGTTTTTCCGTCCTGCATGGTAAGCTCTCTCTTTACATATTTTACAATATATTTTATATTTACTACAATTCCTCTGTTAATAATAATAAATCGCTCCTGCGGCAAACACTGGTAAATACTTTCCATTCCCCTTCGTTCCTTGTAAATCATGCCGTCCGTACAATACAGCAAAACATATTTTTTCTCTTTTATCAGGTAGAGAATATCATTCATTTTTAACTTGCAGAATTTCGTTTCTGTCGAAATAATATAATACTCTCTGTTACTTTCTTTTTCCTCCTCACACACCCGTTCCAGCACCCGCGGCAGCTCCTCCCGGAAATAATCTTTTGTAATATAGTAATATGCTTTGATCCGATAGCTCTGACAGGCATATTTATCAAAAGAAGTCAGAAACACCACCCTTGCATCCGCATCATAATTATGTATCTTTTCAGCCAGCTCCAGCCCGTCCATCCCCGGCATTTCCACATCCAGAAAATATATATCGTATCTGTTCTGTGCCTGCAGCTCCTTCAAAAGTACGCATCCATCGCAACACTTTATCTCAACCGCTTCTTCCCTTTCTGTAAAAAAATCTTTCACCGTTCTTTCTGCTGTCCTGGCAGAAAGAGCATCGTCATCCACTATTACTACCCGCATGACACACCCCTTTTACTACATAATACTTTCAGAGCAGCTCACAGCATACCATAAAAATATCATATTTCCGAAAGAAACGCAAGTACTTTTTGTTGTTCTACGATCTGCTCCTGACGAAATTCTGTGATCTTTTATCTTCTTTACTTAATAGATTTTATTCATTCATATCTGCTCTGAATTTCCTGCATTCAGTGGATGAACAGTACCTTTTTCTGTAATGCAGCCGCCTCTGCTGTACGACAATTCCGGCCGGATGCTGTGGTATGGATTTATGATGTCAGGCCATCCCAGCCGGTCACCTTTATTGTCAGTTTTAAGGACAGCCCCTCTGCCCTCTTGCGGATGTCATTTCATCAAAAAAGCCCCGCAGAATTGCTTCCGCAAGGACTTTTCTTCTGTCCGATTCTTCCTTTTCCTGTGCCCGCAAAATGAAAGGGAGCAGCCAATTTCCTTCTGCCGTCCTGCCTCCGCCCATAACGATGTCCGCAGCGATGTCTGCAGGAGCCTATCCTGCTTCCCTTCCTTCCGGCCGCAGCCCTTTCTCCACAAAATGCGTTTCATACAGATTCCAGTACTTTTGATACACTCTGTCTTCCTGCCCGTCAAAATTTAACTGATACATTCGGAACGTAACCGGAAAATCCTTCGGCTGCCACTGCTCCTGATAAGAATAGCAGTATTTCATTCCGATCTGACGCATTACACCGCCGCTTCTCGGATTGTTTTTATCATGCGTTGCCGTAACGTACGGAATGCCGTCTTCTTTCAACTGCCGGACAAGCTCTTTTCCCGCCTCGGCAGCAATTCCTCTGTGCCAGAATTCCCTGCGGAGCGCATATCCGAGATCATGACTGTCATCCATGTCCGCTTTGATATAACCAATCGGCATGTCCTCCTCTTTTAGACAGATTGCCAGGCAATATTTATTATCCGAAAAACGCTGTTTATAAAACTGCTCCGTTTCTTCCATGCTTTTTACTGGAAACCATGGCAAAAAAATGTTTACCTCCTCATCTTTTAAAAGCAGATATAAAGCCTCCATATCTCTCTCTTCAAACTTTCTCAGAATAAGCCTGTCTGTTTCCAGTTTCAAAAGTTCCATTTTAAATTCCCCTCCGAACAAAATCTGCATTCGCGCTGTATCCTCACAGGGTCAGTCCGAATGAAAATTATATTCTTCCAATTTCAATTTGATTTGTATTGCATGTCTTACGGTTTCGGTTTCCATCACGGACAGCTGCCTTTCCATCGGCTGGTTCTCGCGTTCTGGTCTCCTGTGTTTTGTCATCATTACGTTTCACCTCAAAGTTTAGTCTCTCTATTGTCCCACATATAAATCTTTTTGGCAAGGTGTTTGTCAACCGCTTGATGGTGCCTGACAAGGAAAGCAAGGAAACTTCTTCAGCCGGGTAATCCTTTCTGACAGCCGTTCTGTCTTCAAGGGTTTTATCCGGCGATTAATTATCCCTGGTTGATACTTTTGCGCCCGCCTGTGCCGTATATTTCCGAGGCAGGAAATTCATCCGGAAAACTTTCTATTTCCACACTCCAGGAAGTATGGTAGAATAAAAGAAACGCAGCGGCAGACACCGATTGGAAAGGAAAACAGAGATGAAATTATTTGACTCAAACTACAAATTGCTGAACGAGATGTACCAGGACGATTATTACCCGGACTTTCTGGTGGACAAGGTGAAAGACGAACTTCAAAAGGTAATTGATCTGTTGGAGACTGGTGAAACCAATACCGGACTCATTCAGAAAAAGCTGGACGAGGCAGTTTCCGCCATCAATGACCTGCAGGAGGAATTTGACAGCAACGACAGCGAAATCGAAACCGCCGCCCGTGAATGCATAGGAAAAACTGTGGGCTATGTGCTGGAATGGTTCGGTATTCCCATTGAGCTGGAGGAAGCTATTCGGGAACGGGATTGGTAACTGTCTGATTTCCCGTCTCGTTTCTGAGCATAAAAAGCAAAAACCGGGGAATGACAGCGCTATATACTGTCATTCCCCCGGCGTTTTCTGCATCAAACATATAGCCTGTGCCGGGAGCACAAATGGCGGAAAGCTATCAGAATTTCTCTGCACACTGCCATTATACGGATCCGGTGTATTACATTCAATCACCGAGCGGCGGCTTCTTTCTGCGAACCGCAGAATTATTTGATCTTTCGTTTTTTGTTCAGTTTTCTCTCTAATTTTTTTGATAGTTTTTTCGTATTTTTATTTTTTTGTAAATTACCGGCATTTTTATTCATCTTCTTTCTTAATTCATTTCTTTTCTTCAATGCCACAGTAATTTCTGACCTGTTATGGAATAATTGCCGTGCACCGATTAATTGAAATCCATTAAAACTGCCTATCCACTTTTTAATAGAAGAGTAATTATATTCATGGGGCAGCTTAAACGTTATAACCACAATACCATCTTCTTTTATCCGGTCATAAAATTGATTGATAATATTTACACTTTTTCCTACATCCATTTTCATATCATTGACAACAATATCAAATTGTTCGTCATTCTCTAATTTTAAATAATCTTCTACCAACATATGATAGTATTTTACTTTACTGTTTTTCGCAATTTCCGGTTTCAAAAAACTTGGGTCAATGCTTGTACATTCCAATCCGCAATCAACCAGCACCTTGGTCCAGCCGCCCGGAGCTGCTCCTAAGTCCGCACCCTTTTCCATATTTCTTATATCAATATCAAAGCACTCAAGAGCTTCCAGAAGCTTATATTCTGCCCTGGAAACAAAATGATACTGGGACGTAGGAGAATAATGGGGCATACCGCCTTTCCAATGGCTTAAATTGTACTTTCCATTTCCAATTCCCCAAAATACTTTTTCACCATCAATAAAAACAGATATAATGCATTCTCCTCCTGCCACATCCAATTGATATCCTTCGCCAATCAACCTTTCCGCTATTTCCGCAGATATATTTTCAATACTGTGAGAGGTTTTTTTAGAACAGCGGGTCTGCACTGTAAAGGATGCAGATTTGTCCAGATTATTTTTACAATAGGAAACAATTGCATCCTCAAAATCCTGTAAATTGCTAATCTCAGCAAGCCTGAAAATATGTCTGACAAAAATAATCGGCTCCACCTTTATACATCCGCACAGTTCTTCATTGCTTAACTCCGTTTCAAATACCCCAACACCTTCGTCAAGCCATGCGATAAAATGAAAACTATCATCCTTTTTCCCGAACTCATATATTGTTAATTCAGAATTTTTAGGATTGCAGGTAAAAACGTAATTATACATACGAACCTCCCTATCGCCGCACTGTTTTACTTACAGGCCTCATTATGATTTCGATCTTGTTCTATGAGGCCCGTTACCAAATTTGACTGACAGTATTTCTAACAGACAGAATCATACGAAGTATATTTTTTCAAATCTCACAGTAATCATCAGCCATTCATAGTTAACTCATACATCTGCGCCTGCAGCTGATAAAATTCCCAGAATTTTCCTTCCTTTTCCAGAAGTTTCTCACAGCTTCCCTGTTCTGCAATACGCCCGTTTTCAAAATACAATATACGGCTGCTGAAGCGGACGCCAGCCAGCCGATGCGTGATAAATACGCAGGACTTCTCCCCTGCCAGCCCGTTAATCTGCCGGTAAAGCTCCATCTCTGCAATGGGATCCAGCGCTGCCGTAGGCTCATCCAGCACCACACAGACGCTGCCCTTGAGCAATGCTCTTGCAATGGC
>ERZ808040.80-NODE-80-length-90705-cov-4.840369_pt1 | contig 90705 bp, 91 predicted proteins | sample MGYA00380191_ERZ808040 | MGnify/ENA primary metagenome ERZ808040 (study PRJEB31490, sample SAMN06133395) | mouse gut metagenome | isolation source: J6 | host: mice | place: China: Chengdu | collected 2015-05 ...
TAAAAAAAGGAGACGTATATCATACGATTTTACATGTTTCTCAAGAAGATGGAAAAAAACGTCAAGTTATTTCTGAAATTAAACCCGTCGCTTATGAAGCTTTTGAAGAAATTTCTTATTATTTATTTAGGGGACAAGGTCCGGTTTCAACACTATATTTTTCAGAACAACCATTACCTATTCATTATGAAGGGGATTATGTGACAGTTTATGGTAAGGGCATGAAGAAAAAATCGATTCAGCAATATGAAGAGAAACTTGCTGCACTTGATCAACAACATTCAGTCATGATTGCAAAGGGGAAGAATATAAAGGACATTTCAAAGCGGATGATCATCGCTGACCCAAAGCAAATGAAACGCGCCTTTGATCGACTGTTAGCGAACACATTTTATGCACGTTATGATGTGGGGAAACAAAATGATTATGTGTCCCATATTACGATGTCATTTTTATTAGACGAAGAGTTAGGAAATAAACGAATGAAGAAGGTTGTAAACACATTAAAAGAATCGTTCACAGAAGTGGAATTACAGGCTTTTCTTCAGTTGTTACAAGAAGCAGAAGGGCAAACGGTAAGAGAAAAACAACTTGATGAAATGATTGGAAATGTATTGCAAGTAAAAACGTCTTTCATTCAAAAAAATAGTGATCCATCAAAACCTTTTTACCCGTTCATGGTAGAAAGCCTGGATCAAGTTGTCATTCAAGCCGCGCAACTTGATCTGTCTCCTACACTCATCGAGCATGAAAGATTTTATCCGCTACTAGAGGTTTTGCAAGCATTAACATACGATGTGAAAACGAATGAACATTCTTTGTATGTAACAGGGAAGGATGAGCACTACCGTTTTCCTTATGAAAGTTTATTTTACGTGTTGAATGAACGACGTTATAACACGAATAAATTACTCATTCATGAAATAGGGGACGAATTGTATATGTCCGAAGCGAATATGCAAAGCGTTTTCCCAATTACAATGACGACAGAAGATGGAAAAATTTTAATTGAAAAGACAGCGGGAGGTTCAAAATAATATGCGTGTGATAGCAGGTGAAAGAGGGGGTCTACCATTAAAATCATTAAAAGGTAGTGGAACACGTCCCACATCTGATAAAGTAAAAGAATCAATCTTTAATATCATTGGTCCTTATTTTAATGGTGGACGTGTTGTTGAATTGTTTGGGGGAAGTGGGGCGTTATCAATCGAGGCGCTTTCACGTGGAGCAGATGATGCGATCATTTTTGAGAAAAATCGTGCTGCTACGAAAGTGATTCATGATAACGTTCAAAAATGTCGCTATGAATCAAAAGTAACTGTGCATGTCAAAGATGCTCGTCACGCGATTCAAATTTTGCAAAAAGAACAACAGAAAATTCATTTTTTATTTGTTGATCCACCTTATGCTGATACACATTTTTATCAATTAATCGAGCAGATGATTGAAGCAGATTTATTGGCAGAAGATGCAATTATTGTTTGTGAACACGATAAAAAGATTCAATTGCCGTCACAATATGGACCGTTCCCAGTTCGAAAAAGTAATGTATACGGAAATATTGCAATTACAATTTACGAGAAATGAGGTAACAACATGTCTAAGTTAGCTGTAGTACCAGGAAGTTTTGATCCTATTACAAATGGACATTTAGATATTATAACACGAGCGGCAAAAGTTTTTACTGAAGTCCATGTCGTCATTATGCATAATTCTGCAAAGACATCATTGTTTACTGTGGAAGAGCGTATTGCGTTAATTCAAGAAGCGACGAAAGATTTACCGAATGTAACAGTTGATACGTCGGATGGATTAATGATTGAATATGCAAAGAAAATCGGAGCGGTAGCAGTTGTCCGTGGGCTGCGTGCAGTTACCGACTTTGAATATGAAATGCAAATTACATCAATGAACCGTGTTTTAGACGAAGGGATTGAAACGTTTTTTATTATGACGAAAAACCAATACTCCTTTTTAAGTTCAAGTATTGTAAAAGAAGTAGCGAAATATGGCGGCAACATTTCAGAACTAGTTCCTCCAGTCGTTGAAAAAGCGTTAACGGAAAAATTCCAGTCATAAAAATCGCATGAACTTACATATATGAAAAAACAGAAGGCATAATCCTTCTGTTTTTTTAATGTGCAATGAGAAAAAAGACAATTGGAACGAGTACGATGCTACTAAGACGGAAAAAAAGGTATGGTTTAAGGGACAGGTGAGCAGTTTTAGCAATTGCAAATACTTGCATATGAATACTGAAACCGTTAGCAGTTAAGATTGCTGCAATGATATAAGGAAATAGTGGGAGTTGTTGTAAATGCGTGAATGCGCTACTCATCCCTGCGGTCATTTCGAAAAAGGATAGGATAATCGTTTCCGTAATACCGGTATCCACTGTAAACATTTTAGCGATGGTCGCTGTTAAAACAATCCCGAGTGAAGAGAAGAAAATCACAGTTGTTGCAACAAGTAAGAGAACATGTGCACTTTCTTTTAAGGCATCTAATAAAGGATAAGAAGATGTACGTTTAGAATGATTCGTTGTTGTTTGGTGTATGACGGTTTGAGATGCTTTTAATTTGAACAATATAAAGAGAAAAAAGCATCCATTGACGAGATGAATTGCGAGTAATAATTTCCAACCGAGTGCAGTATTTTGAAATAATTCTAACCCAACAAAGCCAAGAACAAACATGGGTCCTGGCGCATGACAAATGCCGAGAAGAAGACTACTTTCTTTAACGGAAAGTTCTTGTCGCTTCGTCATCTCTACAAGTGTTACAGCACCGACCGGAAATCCACCAAAAGCGCCTAGAATATATGCCTTTACATAATGTAAGGTGTGAGAACGACTGTGCCCTGACGTCGATTTTAAAAGCCATTGTGTTAAAATAATGTAAGGCAATAAATAGGGGAGCAAGTTATTAATAAATAATAAGGCACCAATTTCAGCCCCTTTATGGGCAATCATTGGTTGGACAATGAAAAGTACGATGAGCCCCCAAATGATGGATAGGTTCAATAAATAAAAGGGATTCATCTGTGCGACATGTCGTTGCAAATGATAGTTCCTTTCGTGAAGTAGTTTTAAAAATGATTTATTTCATATAAAATGATTGTATGTACCACTATATGTATGTATGGAACGAAGGAAAAAATGAATCAATTGAGGTGTGAAGGATGCGTATGAAAAGATTAGGAGCCATTGCAGTAACGTTATTATTAATCGCAATAATCGTCATGTATCCGCTTGATAGCTATATCTCACGTCCGGGAAGTGCGTATAATATTGCGCCACTCGTTGATGTAGAAAAAGGAAAAGATGAAGCGGAAATCGATGGCTCATTTAGTTTAATGACCATTACATTAGGCAAAGCAACACCATTAACATATGCATTGTCCTATTTCTCAGATGAGATGAAACTATTGCCAGCAAGTAATGTACGAATGCCAGATGAAGATGAAGCGGAATATAATTTGCGTCAGCAAAGATTAATGGACAACTCACAATTTAATGCCATTACTGTAGCTTATGAGCGTGCAAATTTACCGATGACCATTTCGTATAATGGGGTTGTTGTTATGAAAGTATTAGAAGAGGGTGCAGCCTATAAAACATTGAAGATTGGTGATTTGATTGAAAAAGTGGATGGCGTTTCAATATCTCAAGAAGGTCAATTCCAATCGCTTATTGCCAAGAAGGTAAAAGGAGATCAGGTCACGCTCGATATTAATCGTGACGGTGAGCGATTAACGAAAACTGTAACCTTAGCTGAAATTCCAAACGGTGATGGTCGGGCTGGACTCGGCATTCAATTTGAAGAAGATCGAAGCGTTGATACAGATCCATTCGTCGAGATTCATACTGAAAATATCGGCGGACCATCCGCAGGTTTCATGTTTACGCTTGAAATCATGAATCGCATTACACAAGAAGATCTAACAAAAGGTTATGAAATCGCTGGAACTGGTGAGATGCTCGCTGACGGTACAGTAGGTCGAATTGGTGGCGCAGATTTTAAAGTCATTGCTGCAGCAAATGATGGCATCGATATCTTTTTTGCACCAGACGATGAAATTACGGATGAGATGAAAGCCTATAATCCGGACATTGAAACGAACTATGAAGAGGCAAAAAGAACGGCTAAAGCAATTGGTACAGAGATGGAGATTGTACCTGTCAAAACGATTGATGATGCACTGCGATATTTAGAAGATTTAGCGCATAAATAAAAGGTGGAAAGTAGCGAACTATTTGAATACTTACTTACTTTTCAAATCTATTGAAAATCGATGATTGCATGATACAATAAGTACAATTAAATCAAGATTATACTAATCGATTTCATCTTTTCGATCTCATGTTTTAAATACGAATGTTTTGTGTTATTATAAACATAACATTCGTATTTGTTTTTATTGATTGTTGTGAAAGGCAACTTCTGTAATGGAAAAAGTAGCTGATTGAAACGGATATCAATAGAACATGATTCATTAGAATGCGACTAGACAATTTAGAAAACCACTCATATATCCGTGGGAATATGGCCCACAAGTTTCTACCGATTCGCCATAAACGAATTGACTATGAGTAGCAATGTAGAAGTTTTATACTTCGTGATACTTTTGTTTTTTAGCTTAAGGTCATTGCTCCACTCAACAATGAATGGATGCTTTGGCAATAAGCTTTTTTTATTTTATAAAAGACCAAGTTAGACAACAACTAAGGAGGATTTTTGTTTTGGAACTGTTGAAAGACAAAATTTTAGCTGAAGGTAAAGTATTATCAGACACGGTATTAAAGGTGGATTCATTTTTAAATCATCAAATCGATCCAGAGCTTATGCAAGAAATTGGAAAAGAATTAGCAGAGCGTTATCGAGAGGCAAACATTACAAAAATTCTTTCTATCGAGTCGTCTGGAATTGCTCCTGCAATGATGGCGGGATTATATTTAGGTGTTCCAGTGATTTTTGCACGTAAGAAAAAATCTTTAACATTAACAGATCATTTATATACATCGAGCGTTTATTCCTTTACGAAAAAAGAAACAAATGAGATTTCCGTTTCAAAAGATTTCTTAGCACAAGATGATTGTGTGTTATTAATGGATGATTTCTTAGCAAATGGACAAGCGGTGAAAGGGTTAATGGAGATTATTGAACAAGCTGGTGCGACATTAGCAGGAGTTGGTATCGTGATTGAAAAAGGATTCCAAGAAGGCGGAAAAGAAATTCGTGAACAAGGAATTCGTCTAGATTCATTAGCGATTGTTGATTCACTAGAAGATGGTAAAATTGTTTTTCGTAATGAGGATGGACAGTAATGGATAGTGCGGGAAAAACGACGTTATTAGGTATCCAACATTTATTGGCGATGTATGCAGGCGCAATATTAGTGCCGTTAATTGTTGGGAATGAACTTGGTTTAACAAATGAGCAATTAACTTATTTAGTGGCAATTGACATTTTAATGTGTGGGGTTGCGACATTATTACAAATTGTTAGTAATCGATTTTTTGGAATTGGACTTCCTGTCGTCTTAGGTTGTACATTTACAGCAGTAGGTCCAATTGTTCAAATTGGAAATGACTTCGGAATTACATCAATTTACGGCGCAATTATCGTATCAGGGATTTTTGTCATTGTTGTCAGCCGCTTTTTTGGGATGTTAGTGAAGTTCTTTCCACCAGTTGTGACGGGAACAGTTGTGACGATTATTGGAATCACGCTGATTCCAGTGGCGATTAATAATGTCGGCGGTGGACAAGATGCGCCTGACTATGGTTCTTATGCAAATTTAGGACTGGCATTTGGTACGTTATTATTAATTGTCATTGTTTATAAATTTTCAACGGGTTTTTTACGGTCAATTGCAATTTTAATCGGCTTACTTGTAGGAACGCTTGTTGCAGTCTCTATGAATCTCGTTGATTTTACACCTGTAAAAGAAGCATCCTATTTCCATACAATGCAACCATTTTACTTTGGAACACCAACATTTGATTGGCCAGCAATAATTACGATGATCCTTGTAGCGATGGTTTCTCTTGTGGAATCCACAGGCGTCTATTTTGCATTAGGTGATATTTGTGAAAAAGATTTAAAGCGTAAAGATTTAGAGAGAGGATATCGTGCCGAAGGAATTGCAGTCTTACTTGGTGGGATTTTCAACTCTTTACCTTATACGACATTTTCACAAAACGTAGGGTTGTTACAAATGTCAGGTGTGCGTTCAAGAAGGGTCATTTTTGTGACGGGGATGATGTTAATCACGTTAGGATTCGTCCCTAAAATTGCAGCGATTGCGATGATTATCCCAACATCCGTATTAGGCGGCGCAATGATTGCGATGTTTGGTATGATTGTTTCTCAAGGGATTAAAATGTTAAGTGCAACATTTACTGCATCACAGGAAAACCCAATGATTATTGCAATTTCAATTGGAATCGGATTAGGCGTGACCGTTGCACCTGATTTATTTGCAAACTTCCCGAAAAGTTTACAAATGTTTACAAGTAATGGAATTGTTGCTGGAAGTTTAACTGCGATTATATTGAATATGTTATTTAATATGATTCCGAATACTAAAAAAGATTCTTCAACAGTTACAAAATAACATCATTGATGAAGTAAAGGCAGATCTAACAGTCAGTATAACTGATGAAAGATCTGCCTTTTTATTTTCTTTATGCTTAATAATCATTACTTTCCATTTCAGGCGGATGCTTTCCATGGGCACAACTTCAGCCAAGCGAACGACAACGAGAGAGCCTTGCCGTATTACTGCATGGGTTTGGTAGGATACAGGCATCCTTTTTATCCCGCATTAACAGGCAGTAAGACGCCTACTTCTAGATTTGTGCAAAAGTGGTATAGATAAGTGGGCGTCCGACTGCCTGTAAAAGCCCGATTGGTTCAGGCGGACAGGATGTTGGTCACATAGGCGTTGTCACAGGACGTGACGTACTTAGCCGATGTTCATCTAAATCAGTGGGGGATGAGGAACCCCCCATTGATTAAGGTTTCATTTTATATTTTTAAAGACTCTCTGAATTCCAGGGGCTTCAGCTCGTGCTGTGTGGTCTATCATTCTATTACGCAACGATGTTCTATAAGTCATTCATTCCATTATTATAGGTGTTCGTTTGTAGTCGTCATTGATGAGATGTTGTTGTTCTAACCCTAAATAATACATATTCGAAGCTGTAATATCGACTTGCAAAGAAGGATCATTGGAAGCTGAAGCTTTACTAATGATCGGATAGTGAAACGCTTGTTTATACTGGCGTAAATAATGTCTGCCGTTTTTGGTCATCCCGAGCAACCGTAAATACGTTGGTGTTTGAATTTGCTCCCGCATCATATACGTATAGCGAGTCAAGATGTGTACAAGCATTCGTTGGAGTCTTGTCCAAGTGTAGCGTTTTGATTTAATCATGTGCATAAATGGTTCAAAATGGGCATGTTGAAGGGCTGCTTCATAGATGCGATTTTCAATACCTTCTGTAATATCAGCGATTTCCTTTAATTGCTGTGGCCCATCTCGTAAAATGATTGAGCGCAATAAAGGATAGAATCGTTCCCAATTGGCAAATGGAATTTGTTCGTTTAGTTGTTGGGTCAATCGGTCAAGTACAGATGAAGGCATAAAAGAGGCCACTTCTTTTGTTGTTTGTGATTTGAAAAATTGCTGACGAATTGCAGTCGCGCTTGCGATTGTAGATGAAGAAAACGATTGATCATGGTATTGTGCCCCAACACGTTGAATCGTTTCTGCCCGCATCGACGTTTGAATCGCCTTCGCTGCTTGCATATAATGAAACCCTAAAATATTATTCGGTTTTGTTAAATCAACGACAGGGCGGCGATTTGCCTCTAATTGTTGGATGTGCGTATACGCAATCGCTAGAGCGTGTGGATAACTCATACCTCGTTCCATCGATTCTTTAATTTTTTGTTCGTACGCTGCATGATAAGTCGTTAATAAGTCCATACTATTTTCGAATGGTTTGATTTGTCCTTGTTCACTGCCGAAACAGAAGGAGTCACATAAAAGCCCGTCAAGGAGTTGTATAGCTCCTTTAGCGAACTTGGGGGCATGACCTGTCGCGAATGCATAAGGAAGCTCAAAAACAAGGTCTACGCCGTTTTGAAGCGCCATCTTCGTTCGTTCCCATTTATTTGTAAATGCTGGTTCTCCTCTTTGAAGAAAATGCCCGCTCATGACAGCGATCACTACATCACTATTCGTCTGTTCTTTTGCTTGTTTTGCATGTAATGCATGCCCATTATGAAAAGGATTATATTCAACAATAATTCCAGTCGCTTTCAAATTGTTCACTCCTTTGTTACAATAAGCATATTATACATAATGGTTTGGATAAGTGACAAGAAAATATCTTGACATCTATTCTTACTCATTATATAATCTAGAATGTTGTCTTGAGGTGATTGACATGAAATGGTCTATCAATCAATTGCAGAAATACAGGGAAGGTAAGATGCCATTTGACGAAATGGTGAACCTTGAATCCGTTCTAAAACGGAATCCTGAAATTCGGAAAATCGATCCAGTTCATGTATCGGGAACTTGTGACATCGGTTCATATCAGATCGATTGTCATTTCCGACTTGAAGGGACGATGATATTGCCATGTGCGCGAACTTGGGAAGACGTTTCCTATCCATTTTCAATTGAGTCGACTGAAACGTTTAGCTGGGATGAAGATACACTTCGTGAAGACGATGAAATTCATCCGGTAGAAGGCGAAGTCATTCATATTTCTCCAGTTTTGGAAGAATTAATTTTGCTAGACATTCCACTTCAGGTCTATAGTGAAAAAGCGAAAGACATTGAAACAATGGAAGGTAAGGGCTGGTCATTTGCGTTGGAAGACGTTTATGAAGAGCAGAAGCAAGAAGAAGCGGAAGAGACGATTGATCCACGTTTAGCGGGTTTGGCAAATTTCTTTGATAAAAAAGACGAATAAAAAATTCGTTTAAGGAGGTGCCCGAAATGGCTGTACCAAAAAGAAGAACATCTAAAACAGTTACGAAACAACGTCGTACTCACAAAAAATTACAAGTACCAGGTATGTCAACTTGTGATAACTGTGGCGAATTAAAATTAGCACACCGCGTATGTAAATCATGCGGACACTACAAAGGAAAAGAAGTAGCTGGCGAATAATAGAATTCGATCAACACTTTGATACATAGAAACGTTAATATGTATCCCGAAAAGGTTATTTAGAGACCATGGCTCTAAATAACCTTTTTTTGCGTCGAAACTGATTGAAATATTTCGTATAATAGAGAGAAGCTTGTACATAGTATAAAAAATATCATATGGGAGAAGGGGAAAGCGCACAATGTATGAAATGGATTTTACCAACGGGATTGCGACATTTATGATTCGTCATCCACAACATCGTAATGCCATAAGCACAGCTGTTGCTGATGGCTTAGAGAAGTTTATCTCGACTGTTGAAAAAGAGGATACAACACAATTTGTCGTCATTACAGGATCTGATGGTGTATTTTGTTCAGGTGGCGATGTAGCTGAATATCAATCATTATGGACAGCAGATGATGCCTATCCGATGTTAAGCCGGATGGCAGGATTATTATATCGTTTGGCAACATTGCCAGTGCCTACAATCGCGCATTTAAATGGGACGGCTGTTGGGGGTGGGTGTGAAATCGCAACTGCTTGTGATTATCGGTTAATGAATGAGCAAGCGAAAGCCGGCTTTATTCAAGGAACGATTGCACTAACGACTGGATGGGGTGGTGCGACATTATTAATGGAAAAAATGGCGCAGTACGATGCGCAATTGTCATTATTAAGTGAAGCTCGTGTATTATCCGCTAAGCAGTTAGCAGAAATTGGCTGGGTTACACATATATATGAGAAAAATGAGACGGCACCTGTTGAGCAATTTATCGCAACACAACAAAAGATACACCCTTCTGTTCATCGCGCTTATAAAAAAATGGCGATTCTAAAATGGGAAAGAACGCAGCTAAAAGAACGCATGTTAGAGGAAGCAAAAGGTTGTGCCGTGTTATGGGAAGCTGAAGAACATCATCATGCTGTTGCACAATTTTTAAATAAATCATAAGGGGATAGAAGTGTAAGTCAGCAATTGATTTACGCTTCTTTTTTTGTAGAAACAGTAGGATAAAAAAGACTTTTTTACATGAAAGGTTGAAAATTGTTTGAATTATCGTATAAAATAGAAAGTGGGAGTTGGAAAATGATTCATATTATGAGGGGGGAAGTCATTGAAAAAAATTCTAATTGCAAATCGTGGGGAGATTGCAAGAAGAGTCATTCGTACATGTAAAAGATTAGGAATTGAAACTGTCGTCGTTTATTCTGAAGCAGATGCCAATTTGCCATTTGTGAAAGAAGCAGATCAAGCATTTTTAATTGGTCCGCCGCCTGTTCAACAATCGTATTTACAAGCTGATGAAATTATTGACATTGCTTTACGAGAAAGGGTAGATGCGATCCATCCAGGATATGGTTTACTATCAGAAAATGCTTCTTTTGTGCAAGCAATAGAAGAAGCAGGCATTACATTTATAGGACCAGATGCTGAAACAATTGAAAAGATGGGGGACAAAATTGTTTCAAGAACGACAATGCAACAAGCAGATGTACCAGTCATTCCTGGAACGGATGAAGGTGTCATAACGCTTGAAGAAGCAACGTCAATTGCTGAGGACATCGGTTATCCTGTAATGTTAAAAGCAAGTGCAGGTGGTGGCGGTGTTGGGATGATTCGCTGTGAAGATGAGCAAGCGCTCAGTCAACACTTCGACTCTATTAAAAAGCGGGCACAAATGTATTTTGGGAACGATGCCGTATTTTTAGAAAAATTTATTACAAATGCGAGACATATTGAAGTCCAAATATTCGGTGATGAGCATGGCAATATCGTTCATTTATTTGAGCGAAACTGCTCTGTGCAAAGACGAAATCAGAAAGTGATTGAAGAAGCACCCTCACCATCTTTATCTGAGCAAACAAAAGAACGATTATATACAGCAGCCATTAATGCTGCTCGTGCAGTTAACTATAAAAATGCTGGAACCGTAGAATTTATTGTAGATGAAAATGAACAAGTGTATTTTTTAGAAATGAATACAAGATTGCAAGTTGAACATCCAATTACGGAAGAAATTACCGGTTTAGATTTAGTCGAATGGCAAATTGAAGTCGCAAAAGGTCAGCGATTACCGATTACTGATCAACAAGAGATTTCACTAAATGGCCATGCATTAGAGTTTCGACTGTATGCAGAGGATCCGGTAACATTTATGCCTTCACCAGGAACATTATCTACACTGCAACTAAGTGAAGTGGAAGGCGTTAGAATTGATAATGGCTATGCTGAAGGGGAACAAGTGACGCCATTTTACGATCCGCTCATTGCAAAAATCATTGTTCATGCTTCAACAAGAGAAGCAGCGATGGAGAAAGCAAAAGCATATATAGCATCCATTCGAGTAGAAGGCTTGAAAGCGAATGATCCATTATTTTTACGGGTATTAGAGGAATCGTCGTTTATTGATGGACATTATACGACGTCAATTACACAACAAATGACAACTAAAGGGGCGATTTAATATGGCACAATTAAAAGCAACGATGGCAGGTTCAGTATTTAAGGTAAATGTGAAAGTAGGAGATGAGGTAGCAGCAGGGGATACAGTCATTGTGTTAGAATCGATGAAAATGGAAATTCCAGTCGATGCAGAAGTTGGGGGAGAAGTCGCTGAAGTGAATGTACAAGAGGGCGATTTTGTTAATGAACATGATGTACTTGTAACATTTAAATAAAGTATACGTCTTGGAGGGAATGGCATGACAAAAACAACAGCTTCATTGGAACAACAACTCGAGGAGAAGCTACAGAAAATTTATGCAGGGGGGGCGCCAAAATATCATGAGCGATTAAAGGCGCAGCAAAAACGCTTTGTACGTGATCGACTCGCGTTATTATTTGATGATGGAAAATATACAGAAGATGGCCGTTTTGCAAATTATGAAGCAGATGATTTACCGGCTGATGGTGTTGTCACAGCGATGGGGAAGGTAAATGGGCAAACCGTTTGTGTGATGGCAAATGATTCGACGGTAAAAGCGGGTTCATGGGGTGCGAAGACAGTTGAAAAAATTATTCGCATTCAAGAGATTGCAGAGAAAAATCGTGTGCCTATGTTATATTTAGTAGACTCAGCTGGAGCACGCATTACAGATCAATTAGAAATGTTTCCTAACCGTAGAGGGGCAGGGAAAATATTTCACAATCAAGTACGATTATCTGGATTTATTCCACAATTATGTATTTTATTCGGTCCATCGGCTGCAGGTGGTGCGTATATTCCTGCATTTTGTGATGCGGTTATTATGGTCGAAGGCAACGCTTCGATGTACTTAGGATCACCACGAATGGCGGAAAAAGTGATTGGCGAGAAAGTGTCGCTTGAAGAAATGGGTGGCGCAAGAATGCACTGTTCGATTAGTGGATGTGGTGATGTACTTGCAGAGACGGAAGAGGAAGCCATTGCAGAAGCACGTCGTTATGTAACATACTTCCCGCCGAATTACACAGAAAAGCCTGCAGTGAAAGAAACTGTTGAAGCAAAAGCAACGAAAGCTTTGGAAGAAATTATTCCAACACATCAAAATGCACCGTTTGATATGTATGAAGCAATTGATACATTAATTGATGCAGATAGCTTCTTTGAAATTAAAAAATTATTTGCACCAGAACTCATTACAGGGTTTGCACGTATTGATGGAAAAGTAGTTGGGGTCATTGCGAATCAACCAAAAGTGAAAGGCGGGGTTTTATTCGTAGACTCAGCAGATAAAGCAGCGAAGTTTATTAATCTTTGTGATGCCTTTTCAATCCCGCTATTATTTTTAGCAGATGTTCCAGGATTTATGATTGGCACAAGTGTAGAACGAGCGGGCATTATTCGTCATGGTGCGAAGTTAATTATGGCGATGAGTTCAGCGACGGTTCCAAAGATTTCGGTTGTCGTTCGAAAAGCATACGGCGCTGGCCTGTATGCAATGGCAGGACCTGCGTTTGAACCAGATGTTTGTATTGCATTGCCAACAGCGCAAATTGCGGTAATGGGACCAGATGCAGCGGTAAATGCCGTTTACTCAAATCATATTGAAGCAATAGAGGATCCGAAAGAAAAATTAGCGTTTGTCAAAGAAAAGCATGAAGAGTATGAACGTGAAATTGATATTTATAAATTGGCATCTGAATTAATTATCGATGAAATTGTTGCACCAAATCATTTGAGAGATGTGCTCAAAGAACGTTTTGCGATGTATGAAACGAAAGACATCGCGCAGCCACCAAGAAAGCACCCTGTTTATCCAGTATAAATTAGTAAAAGCCTGCTCCTTCAAAAAAAGGAGTGGGCTTTTTTGAATCGAATTAAACGAAGAATGTTGTCAAAATACTAGACGTTCATTAAAATGAAAGAAAGAATGGTGTTGATGAGATGAAAGTAGCGATTATTGGCGCAGGGTCCATTGGTATGTTAATCGGATCTTATTTGGCAGAAGCGCAGATGGATGTAACAATGATTGTACGAAATGAACAACAAGCCGAAGCGTTGCGTAGACAAGGAATTCATCGTCTAGCCGAAGCGAGGAAAATAACGAAACAACATGTTCACGCGACGACAGATTATACGTATCTTAAAAAGGCAGATATATGTGTGGTTGCCGTTAAATATGCACAGTTAGCGCAACTCATCCCACAGTTAGAAGCACATGGACAATGTATGCCGATGCTTTTTATTCAAAATGGATTGGCGCATGTGGAGTTGATTGAACAAACACAACTTGATAATGTGGCATTTGCTACTGTCGAACATGGCGCTTTACAACTAGATCTTCATACAGTTGCCCATAATGGGGTTGGGAAGATTGCGATTGGTTGGAAAAAAGGAGACCATCCGATCTTTAAACGGTTAGGCGAAGCAGCATGTGCATCTTTTCCGATTACATATGATGCAAATGTTCAACAAATTATATTTAGAAAAGTTTTAATCAATTGTTTCATTAATCCGTTGACGACGGTGTTACGCGTCCCGAACGGTGCATTAATCGAATCACCAATGAAAGAGCAATTGATACGTCAACTATATGATGAATGTATGACAGCATTTCCATCGATGAAAGAACACTTATCCTACGAAGACGTTGTAAATGTTTGTTGGAGGACACGTCAAAATGAATCATCGATGTTGACTGATTTTAAACAAGGGCGGCCAATGGAAGTTGAAACGATTGTATCGGCTGTCATTAAACGAGCGGAAGAGGAGGGGAAGGTGCTCCCGTTATTAACGATGCTTGAACAGTTGTTACAAGCATTAAACGAGAAAGCATAATGACATGATTGAAGAGTTAGTGGAAAGATGGCTTGTATTTATATTGCTAATGCCATGGATGATTGTTTTAATCGCATTATTCATTGGAAAAAGAAAAAGAAGAAAACTATCAACGAAAAAAGTAGCAGATTGGATGACATTATTTGTCATGATTGCTGTGTATGCGTTGGCACGTACCACTATTGGAGCGGGCATCGGTTATTATATGATGATTGGAATGTTAGTGATTGCGATTATCTATACGAGCTTTGAATGGAGAAGAAATAAAGATTTTATGATTATTCCTACGATGTATAAAATATGGCGCTTATTATTTTTAATCTTATTCGTCCTTTATTTTGTACTTTTAATCCTATTTCTTTTATCGTTCGTCATGTAAAACCTACCTATTCAAAAGCAATTCGTTTTTACGCCATGCTGTACAATGGTATACTCACTAGAGCGAGAACGTGGAAAAGGAGTATGAAAAATGAAACTTGAAACAATTGAACATTGTCATCGCTCGAAAGTTGTTGAAGCGTATGAGAATGAACCAACTTTTACACATAAATATTTTGATTATACAAATGATGCAACGGGCATCGAAGAACGTTTAGAAGAGTTAAGACAACGTACGTTTCAGCGAACAGCATTACAACAGGTCATTCGTTCATTTATGGAACCATTTGGAATTTCTGAAGCGGCTGCAACAAGAATTGAGCAAATTACAGATGAACGCTCTGTTATGGTAGTCGGTGGCCAGCAAGCGGGGATTATGACGGGACCACTCTATTCTGTACATAAAGCAATAACGGTTTTGCTACATGCTAAAACGCAAGAGCAAGCATTGGGTATCCCTGTCATTCCACTGTTTTGGGTTGCCGGAGAAGATCATGACTTAAATGAAATTAATCATGTCTATAGTGAAACAAGTGGTCAGTTATTAAAAGAGCAATTAGCAGATACGTTTGTTTTGAAAAAGATGGCTTCTGATGCAACATATAGCGAGGAAAATATGGTGCAACTGATTACCTCCACGTTTGAAAAGTTTGGAGAAACGATTTATACGAAGCAACTTTATGATGATGTATTAGCCGCAGCAAAACAAGAACGTACATTTACGAACTTTTTCGTTCGGTTAATGAATGAATTGTTTTCAAATCATGGCCTGTTATTTATTGATGCTGCGTACAAACCGTTGCGTCAATTAGAGAGTGCTTATTTTTGTCAATTAATTGAAAGTAATGAACGAATCGCTGCTGTGACTGCGAAGGTGGAAGATCAGTTTGATGCAGAAGGATTCGGGAAGCCGATTGATGTAAATGAAACAGATGCGCATTTATTTTATGTTCATGAAACAGGTCGTGTGTTATTGCAACGTGAAGGGGAAAAATTTGTCAATGAGAGTGCTGGATTATCGTTTACAAAGGAAGAATTATTAAAAATTGCGAAGAATGAGCCTGAAAAATTAAGCAATAATGTGGTAACGAGACCAATCATGCAAGATTTTACTTTACCTGTGTTATCTTTTATTGGTGGAGCTGGAGAGTTAGCGTACTGGGCAATCTTGAAAGAAGCATTTCATACTGTGCAGTTGAAGATGCCCGTCTTTGTCCCGCGTATCTCTATGACACTTGTATCAAGAACGGTTGAAAAAGTGCTACAAGATGAACAACTGACAATTTCAGATGTGATGAATGGCAAAGCCGCAGAACGAAAACAAGAAGTTTTTGAAGCCTTACAAGATCGACGTTTTGCCACCTCAGTGGATGAAATCGAACACCAATTGCAACAGCAATTCAATCAGTTAACGGCACAGTTCGGAGAAGGTAATCACGCATTACAACAATTGCTACAACAAAATTTTACTTATCATCAAAAACAATTTACGTATTTACAAGAAAAATACGAGGATGTTGTCTATGTCAATCATCAACGTCAGTTAGATAAGTTTGATTTAGTTGAAACACAATTATTCCCACTTATGCAATTGCAAGAACGCATTTATCACCCTTATTATTTTATGAATATGTACGGACCAGCTTTAATCGATGATTTATTAGCGTTGCCATTGGAACAGAATGGGTATCACCAAGTTGTTTATTTATAAAAGAGAGCCATTTCACAATTTTTTTAGTGAAATGGCTTTTTTTGTATATGACTTAAAAAAATGATGAAATTTTAATTAAAATGAATGGTTTTGTTGAGAATGAAAGATTGTTCTCGAAAGGAATAGAAGAGCAGAAAAGACTTATGATTCATTTTTAAATGAACGTAAGTTTTTTTGTGTTTTCGGTGGAGTAAAGTGGGGGGATGTGGTACATTTAATAAACATAGTGGGGTGAAGAGTATGTTTATGGGCGAATATCAGCATACAGTCGATACAAAAGGACGCTTAATTGTTCCGTCTAAATTTAGAGAACATTTAGATGGACGATTTGTGCTGACACGCGGCCTAGATAATTGTCTCTTCGGTTATCCACTGGAGGAATGGAAAATATTGGAGGAAAAACTTCGTGCATTACCTATGACGAAAAAAGATGCACGAGCATTTACCCGTTTTTTCTTTTCCGGTGCAACAGAAGTTGAAGTTGATAAACAAGGAAGAATCAATATTCCAGCTTCATTACGTCAATATGCGAAAGTTGAGAAAGAGTGTGTCATCATAGGTGTTTCAAGTCGCTTAGAAATATGGGCAAAACATTTATGGGATGACTACTACGATGAATCTGAACAATCGTTTAATGACATTGCAGAAAATATTATAGACTTTGATTTTTAACAAATGAAAGTAGGCGGATTCAATGTTCAATCATACGACAGTATTGCTCGAAGAAGCCGTCGAAGGTTTAAATATAAAAGAAGACGGCATTTATGTGGACTGCACATTAGGTGGGGCAGGACATAGTACAGAAATTGTACAAAGACTTTCTGAACAGGGTCGGCTCATATGTTTTGACCAAGACATGACGGCGATTGAAGTAGCAAAAGAACGATTAGCAACACATCTAGATAAAGTGACATTCGTTCATTCGAACTTTAGAAACTTGAAAAGTGAATTAGAAAACATTGGCATTACAGAAGTAGATGGAATCCTCTATGATTTAGGGGTCTCTTCACCACAATTAGATACACCAGAGCGTGGTTTTAGTTTTCACCACGATGCGCCGCTTGATATGCGGATGAATCAACAAGCGCCGTTAACAGCTTATACAGTTGTGAATGAATGGGCTTACGAAGATTTGGTGAGAATTTTTTATCGCTACGGAGAGGAAAAATTTTCGAAAAGCATTGCTAGAAAAATCGAAGCTGCTAGAGAAGAATCTCCTATTGAAACGACGCTACAGCTAGCTGAAATTGTTAAAACAGGAATTCCAGCAGCTGCAAGACGAACTGGTGGACATCCAGCAAGGCGTGTATTCCAAGCGATTCGAATTGCAGTAAATGACGAATTAGGTGCAGCAGAGCAATCGCTCACGGATGCGTTAACGTTATTGAAACCTAAAGGCAGAATAAGCGTCATTACATTCCATTCATTAGAAGATCGCCTATGTAAAGAAATTTTTAAAGAAGCATCTTCTTTGCCGGATTTACCAAGAAACTTACCAGTGATTCCAGAAGGCATGGAACCGACATTAAAAGTGATTACGCGGAAACCAGTGATTCCTTCGGACGAAGAAATAGCGCATAATAAACGTGCAAGATCAGCTAAATTAAGAGTTGCAGAAAAAAGATAGGAGGATGAAGTATGGCATTAAGAGAACAACAATATCCAATTCCATATGAACAAGATCAAATTGAAACGTCAAATCAACCAATTCAAAAAGTAAAACGTAAAAAATTGTTCACGACAGGCGAGAAAATGTTATTTGTCATGTTTGCTTCAATCCTAACCGTATTCTCTGTTGTTCTATTACATAGAGAAGGTCAAATTAACGATGTGAACCGTGAAGTTCAATCGATTACACATCAATTGGAACAAACGAAAAAAGATCATACGGAGCTGTCCATCCAAGTAAAAGAGCAATCAACCTACGATAAAATTTGGGAGAAGGCGAAGAAACTTGGATTACATCTGAACGAGCAAAACGTGAAGGTTGTGCCTGGACGATGAAAAAGAAGTTTCGATTTCAAAAAGGAGCCTTTCTATTGTTATGTTTTTATGGAGGGCTCTTTTTTATTTTATTTTTTAGATTATTGTATATTCAGGTGACAGGTGAGGCAAACGGACAAGCGTTAAAGTCTTTAGCTGAAAGTAAATATGCACGACAATCACTATTACCGGCAAATCGTGGAGAAATTGTCGACCGTAATGGAGACGTCATCGCATCTGATACATTAAGTTATCGGCTTGTTGCAGTATTAGATGAAGAACTCAGTGATAAAAAGGTTACGCGTCATGTCGATGATCCAGAAAAAGTAGCTGCTTTTTTAGCGGACTATATATCAATGGACAAGCAGGATATTGTAAAACGTTTAACAAGAACTGACGAAGACCGCAAAAAGAAACGTAAAAAACAAGTGGAATTTGGGAAATCCGGAAATTCTTTAAGTCATGAGTTAGTAACGAAAATGCAAAAAGAAGGTGAAGAGAAAGGCATTAATGGCTTACTCTTTTTAGAAGAAAAGAAAAGGTTTTATCCGAATGGCATATTCGCATCGTATTTAATTGGTTTTACACAGCGAGAGTATGATGATAACGGGAAAATGTTCACAAAAGGAAAAATGGGATTAGAGCTCATTTATGATGAACAGCTTTCTGGTGAAGACGGAAAAGTAGATTTTCAAGCAGATCGTTGGGGCTTTATGCTTCCGAAATCAGAAAAAGCGGTCATTCCACCAACAGATGGGATGAACATCCAATTGACACTCGATAAGACGATTCAAAACTTCGTAGAAGATGCGATGAATATCGTTGAAAAAGAAAATAAACCAGAGAAAATGTTTGCGATTGTTGCGGATCCCAAAACAGGGGAAATTTTAGCAATGAGCCAAAGACCTGCGTTTGATCCGACAACCCGAGAAGGTTTAACGAAAAATTGGTTGAACGAAGCACTTGAAACGACAATTGAACCTGGATCGACGATGAAAATCTTTACATTGGCAGCTGCAATTGAAGAAGGAAAATGGGATCCGGATGCTTATTTTAAATCAGGACAATATACGGTGTTTGACCGAACGATTCGAGATCATAATCGCGATGGTTGGGGTTATATTACCTACTTAGAAGGGTTCCAACGTTCATCTAACGTATCAATGGCTTATTTATTAGAGAAAATCGGTGATCGTACATTTATCGATTATATTGAGAAATTTGGATTTGGGAAGAAGACGGGTATTGATTTACCAAAAGAAGCCCAAGGAATTATTTTAGATCACTATCCATCTGAACGTTTAACAACGTCATATGGACAAGGGTCAACGATTACACCGATTCAAATGATTCAAGGTGCATCTGCTATTGCAAATGATGGCATCATGATGAAGCCTTATGTCATTCAAGAAATGACGAATCCAAATACCGGCGAAAAGATTAAACAAAACGGTTCAGAAAAAAAGAAAAGTCCAATTTCTAGCGAAACGGCAAAACGTGTCAGAGAAGTGCTCGCCTCTACTGTAACGTCAGAAAAGGGGACAGGTCAGAAATTTGCTTTAGAACAATATAAAGTGGGTGGCAAAACAGGAACGGCTGAAATCCCAGATGCAAATGGAGGTTATAAATCTGGTCATGGACAATATTTATATTCCTTTGTCGGTATGGCACCTATTGATGATCCACAACTGCTTGTTTATGTAGGTGTTCAACAACCAGAGTTGAAAGCTGGAGAAATTGGTTCAGATCCCGTCTCTAAAATTTTTAATCCTGTTATGGAAAATGGACTGAAATCATTAAATATCGCACCGTCGACTGAGGAGTCTGTAGAAGCATTAACGCTCGATAATTACGAAGGGGTAGATGCAGAAAAAGCTGCTGAAGCACTTGATTCACTTTCATTAAAGCCTGTGATTATTGGCGAAGGTGGGGAAATTCAACAACAATATCCGCAACCGGATGTGAAGCTGTCAAAAGGTTCTACTGTTTTACTTCGAACAGAAGGCGAAATCGAAATCCCGAATTTTACAGGCTGGTCTAAAAAAATGGTCCTCGCATATAAAACAATGACAGGTTTAAATATACAAATGTCAGGAAGCGGTTATGTGACGAAGCAAAATAAAGCTGAAGGTGAACGCGTTACAAATCAAGATCAAATTACACTGACATTGAAAGAACCTGCCGAAACATATCGTGAAAAAACAGATAAGAAGCGTATCGATGAGAAAAAATCTTCTAATGAATGAATAGCCTATCATTTCACCTCATATTTTAGTAAAAACAGATGAGGTGAAATGATTGTTCAAACAAATTCAATTGAAACATAAAATTCGACTACGATTTATGTATAGTTTATTAATTGTTTTTGCTGTTTTATTAATTGGGAAGTTATTCCATGTTCAAATTATCCAACATAAAAACATTACTGAACGCGCTGAAGAAAACTGGGATATTGAAGTACCGTTTGGATATGAGCGTGGAGAGTTATTAGATCGGCGTGGGCGCTTGCTTGTTGGGAATGAAGTTGCACCAACATTATATTTTGTACCTGCACAAAATGACCAAATTGAACAAGTCGCAGCACAATTAGCACCTTATTTAAAAGCGGAAGAAGAAGGTTTAATTGAAAAGCTTACGCAGAAAGAATTTATGATTAAAATTGCACCAGAAGGAAAAAATATTCCTAAAGATCTTGCTGAGGAAATTATGGCACTCAATATTCCAGGGCTTTATGCGAATGTTGACTTTATACGTCATTACCCTCATGGAGAGTTATTGTCTAGGTTAATTGGTTTTACTGGTGATGACCATCAAGGATTAGCGGGCATTGAATATGCTTATGACCGCGTATTAAAAGGGTATGGCGATCGTATTCGACTGTATACAGATGCGAAAGGAAATACTTTACCACATGTAGAAGATGGGTTTAAAAAAGGAAAAAAGGGCGCTTCCGTTCAATTAACAATTGATGTGGATATTCAAAAAATTGTTGAAAGAGAACTAGCGCAAGCGATGCAAAAGTATGAAGCAACACAAGCATTAGCAATCGTCATGAACCCTAAAACTGGCGAACTATTGTCGCTCGGTTCATATCCAACATTTCATCCGGATTCCTATCAACAACAGTCACCAAAAATTTATAATCGAAATCTTCCGGTGTGGATGACTTTTGAGCCGGGATCAACGTTTAAAATTATTACATTAGCTGCAAGTATTAATGAGCAATTGATTGATTTGGAAGAGGAACATTTCCATGACCCGGGCTTTACAGTTGTAGCGAATGCAAGATTACGTTGTTGGAAGCGGGAAGGACATGGTGAGCAAACCTTTATGGAAGTAGTGGAAAACTCGTGCAACCCTGGTTTTGTCGAGATGGGAAGACGATTAGGTGGAGAGAAGCTAGATGCGTACATTCGCGATTTTGGCTTTGGTGCATCCACTGGTTCTGGAATTGCAGGCGAATCAACAGGGATTCTTTTTTCAAAAGAAGCGTTTGGTCCTGTTGAACAAGCAACGACGGCTTTCGGTCAAGGTATATCCGTAACCCCTATTCAGCAAGTACAAGCGGTAGCTGCTGCAATCAACGGCGGAAAGGTATTTCAACCGTATGTCATTGATCAAATTGTTAATGCAGATGGCAAAACAACACAGCAATTTCAACTGCAATTAAAGCGCCAAGTGATTGACGAAGAGGCTTCTGCCCAAGTTCGAAAAGCATTGGAGTCGGTTGTGGCAAATGGCTCGGGGAGAGGCGCATATGTCGATGGTTTGCGTGTGGCGGGTAAAACAGGGACAGCTCAAAAAGCAGTAGACGGGGCTTATAAAGACGGAGAATATATCGTCTCGTTCATTGGTTTTGCGCCGGCAGATGATCCAGAACTACTCGTATATGTCGCGATTGATAGCCCGAAAAATGCCGTACAATTCGGTGGGGTGATTGCAGCGCCCATTGTAGGAAATATAATTGAAGAGGCTGCGCCGCTTATTGGAATTGAACGGCGTGAGAAGCAACTTGAAAAAGAGTATCAATGGGGCGATGAGCTAACGTTTCGTGTACCTGATTTAATTGGAATGACAAAAGAAGCGTTACAAAAACAATTGTATCCATATGCGATTGAATGGCACGGGGAAGGCGAAAAAGTGAAAGATCAATTACCGGCCCCAGGATATGTGATGAATATGGATGAAACGATTCACGTTTATTCACAATAATTGAAATGAATGATGGCATAGATGGTTGTGCGTAGAAAATCATTTCTATTCAAATGACTCATTTACCATTAGCAGTCATATCCGCTATTCACGAAGTGGTATACTGATTAAGAGACTATTCGTAATAAAAGGTAGCGGTGTATCGATGGGGAAGTGGGCTGTCTGGAAAATCCTATTGATGATGTTCTGGACAGCAACTTTATCTGTGAATATAATGGTTCATCGTTGCTTGAAGTTATACCTTTATATTAAACTATACTATTGGATGAAATAACAAGGATCAATGAAACACTTCATATGAGCAGTTCATAGTGAAGAGATAGAAGGAGAAAGAGAAAATGACAATTGGTACGATACTAATGGTGATTGCCGTTGCATTTGTGTGTTCAGCAATTGGTGGGTATGCCATTATTCCTGTATTAAGAAAAATGAAGTTCGGTCAAAGTATTCGTGAGGAAGGTCCACAATCGCATATGCAAAAAGCAGGTACACCAACGATGGGTGGATTAATCTTTTTAACATCGATTATCTTAACGACGGTTGTACTTTCATACATATTGAATGATGTGATGACGACACAAACGATTGTATTATTAATCGTTTTAGTTGGTTTTGGTGTGATTGGTTTTATTGACGATTATATTATCGTCGTTTTAAAACGTAATTTAGGATTAACATCTTTACAAAAATTAATTGGTCAAATCTTGATTGCAATCTTAGCGTTTTTCCTATTAAAAATGGGACCATTTGAAACGACTGTAGCATTGCCATTTATCGATTTGAAAATTGACTTAGGAATCTTTTATGTTGGCTTTATTATATTTTGGCTCGTTGGGTTCTCAAATGCAGTCAATATTACGGATGGTTTAGATGGTCTCGTTGGAGGATTATCGACGATTACATTTTCTGGATTAGGTGTTTTAGCGCTTATCCAAGGGCAAGATGATATTGCATTCTTTACATTTGCAGTGGCAGGGGCAATGTTAGGTTTTTTATTGTTTAATTTAAAACCAGCAAAAGTCTTTATGGGAGACACTGGTTCATTGGCACTTGGTGGTGCAATTGCGATGGTATCGATTTTAATGAAACAAGAGTTGTTATTACTTGTGATTGGGATTGTGTTTGTTGTTGAGACATTATCTGTCATTATTCAAGTCGCAAGTTTTAAATTAACTGGAAAACGTGTTTTTAAAATGAGTCCAATTCATCATCACTTTGAAGAATCAGGATGGTCTGAGTGGAAAATTGTTATCGTATTTTGGACTGTAGCACTTGTAGCGACAGTAATCCCATTATTGATGGAGGTGCTATAAGATGAAGTTAACAGAGCGGTTTGAGCAGAAGCGCGTATTAGTACTAGGGTTAGCCAAAAGTGGCTATGCAGCAGCGACATTATTAAAAAAATTAGGTGCAGAGTTAACGGTTAATGATGGTTCACCTTTAGAAAATAACCAAGAAGCACATGCATTAATCGATGCAGGTGTTCGTGTAATTTGTGGAGAACACCCGATTTCATTACTAGATGAAGGTTTTGATTATGTCGTTAAAAACCCTGGAATACCCTATACAAATCCAATTGTGCAACGCGCAGAAGCACTCAATATCCCGATTATTACGGAGATTGAATTGGCGTATGAAGTGAGTGAAGCGCCAATTGTTGCGATTACAGGTTCGAATGGAAAAACGACAACGACAACATTGCTGTATCATATGTTAAATATCGGTAAGAAAAAGCCTTTAATTGCAGGGAATATTGGGACAGTCGCTTGTACTGTCGCGGAGAAAGCGGCAGCAGATAATATTATCGTGTTAGAAGCATCGTCATTTCAATTAATGGGAGTTGAAACGTTTAAACCACGTATTTCAATCATTACAAATTTATACGATGCACATTTAGATTATCATGGAACGTTTCAAGCTTATGCCGAAGCAAAAGCGAATGTAATGGCTTGCCAAGACGATCAAGATGTCTTTATTTACAATGCAGACCAAGAAGCGGTTGCACAACTTGCTGAACAAACAAAAGCCCATGCAATTCCATTTTCAACGTCTCGGAAATTAGAAGAAGGGGCTAGTGCTGATGATGAGATGATTTATTGGAATGGTGAACCATTTATCGAGCGATCTCTAATTACATTGCCTGGTAAGCATAATTTAGAAAATATTTTAAGTGCTGTTATTAGTGCGATTTTATTAGAATGTGACCGTGAAGCCATTATTGACGTGTTAAGTTCTTTTACAGGAGTTAAACATCGCATGCAATTTGTAAGAGAATTAGCAGGTAGAAAATATTACAATGACTCGAAAGCAACAAATACATTGGCAACGAAAAGTGCATTATCCGCATTTGAACAACCCGTTATATTAATTGCAGGTGGATTAGATCGCGGGCATACATTTGAGCCACTACGTGATGCGATGACACATGTAAAAGTACTTGTAGCAGTAGGGGAAACAAAAGAACGAATGATTGAATTTGCTCAAAGTTGTGGGATACCTACGGCAGAATTAGCAGATTCGATGGAAGAGGCTGTTCAAATTGCCCGTTCGTTATCGGAAGAAAAAGATGTCATTTTATTATCGCCAGCGAGTGCGAGTTGGGATGAATATGCCAATTTCGAAATTCGAGGAGATCGATATATTGACGCAGTGATGTCATTGGACTAGGTAGAGCATTTAGGTTTATCAGTGTGAATTAACTACGAGCGGAAGGATGCGTTATTTGAATCGAGTATTAACTTGGAGTTTTCTCGTTTCAGTTATTGCTTTATCAATTGTCGGATTAGCATTTGTTCATTCTGCAGGCTCTTTTTGGGGAGAAGTGCATTACGCCGGACAATCTTCTTTTATCGTAAAACAAGGCGTATATATGGTCATTTCTATCTGTCTAGCGCTGTTTTTTATGAAAAGTTCGCTTATGTCTTCTAAAACATTTTGGATGTTCTTTTATTATGGCATGATTGTAGCGTTAATTCTTGTCAAGGTACCAGGAATAGGTGCTGTACGAAATGGTTCACAAAGTTGGATTATTCTTGGCCCTTTTAGTATGCAACCAGCTGAATTTATTAAAGTGGCGGTTATTGGGCTATTAGCAAGCCGTTTATCAATTGTTTCAGGAATGAAAGTATTTCACTGGAAACATTTGTATTATATTTTATTGCCGACAGTACTCATTATGTTGCAACCGGATTTAGGCTCAACCGTCATTTTATTAATAGCTGCTTTTGTCGTGTTGTTTTTAGGAGGATATCCAATTCGCTTCTTTCTAGCGATTGGGATTACTGGTATTTGTGCATTTATTGGATTGATCGTTGCTGCACCTTATCGAATGGATCGAATCAAATCATTTATAGATCCGTGGCAAGATCCACTTGGAACAGGATTTCAAGCGATACAATCATTATTTGCAGTTGCACCAGGTGGATTATTTGGGCACGGGTATGGAGAAAGTCGACAAAAGTATCTTTATTTACCAGAACCTCAAAATGATTTTATTTTTTCGATTATCGCTGAGGAAATTGGATTTATCGGTGCTACGGTCATTATTTTATTATTTGTCGTATTTTTAACCGCCACATTTGGAATCGCAACACGATGTGAAAATCGACATGCGTTTCTAATTGTTGCGGGCATGGGAACGATGATATTCTTTCAAACCTTTTTAAATATCGGTGTTGTGTCGGGATTGCTGCCAGTTACGGGTGTGACATTGCCTTTCATTAGTTATGGAGGGTCTTCATTATTAACAACGTGGCTAGCGATTGGTGCGATTTTACACTTTATGAAACAACAAAAGATTCAAGTATAAGTTGTAGGAAAGGAGGAGCGATAATGAAGAAAGTAATTGATATTGAAGATCGTATTCCATCGATGCGAGAGAAGCGAAGGAAAGTGGCAAATCGGAAATTTATATCGATAATTGCTGTTTTTATTATCGCTCTTCTCATTGTATTGTATTTTCAATCAACGTTTAGCAAAATTGATCGAATTTCAGTTGAAGGTTTTGCGTTATATGATGAAGAAGACTATATAAAGAAGAGTCAATTAGCTTCTGGTGGTTCACTATGGGGCTTTTCAAAAGAAAAAATTGCCAACAATGTGGCAGAACTTCCAGGTGTGAAAGAAGTGACACTTGAGCGAAAATGGATGCGAAATGTAAATATGACAGTTGAAGAAGCAGAACCAATCGCGTATGTGCAAGGAGAAGAAGATTTACAGTTATTATTAAGTACAGGAGAAGTGTTTGAAAATCAATTTACTTTTATTGATCAACATGCACCGATTTTAAGCCAATTTGATAAGGATGACACTTTAAAGCAAATGGCGACCATTTTACAAGAAATTGATTCGAATGTCATATCGCTTATTTCCGAAGTGGCTTATACGGGCACAAAAGAAGAGCCCGAGTCTATCACGCTTTATATGGATGATGGCTATGAAGTACATGCATTGCTGTCTACAGTAGCTGAGAAAATCGACTATTATCCAGACATGGTTGCGCAGCTTGATGGGGATGTAAAAGGGGTAATTGATATGGAAGTTGGGTCTTATTTTATCCCATATGACCAACAATACAATTCAAAAGATGCGAAGAAAGGGAAGAAGCAACTACCTACTGCCGAACAAGAAGGAGAAGAAGTGCATGATTAATACGTTGATGAAAAAGAAAAGGCCCATCTTATTTTCAATTGTATTTCTTGTCATTGGCTTTATCATTGCATTCTCCTATCGAACGATTGGTAAGACAGCGACAGAGGAACAAATGCAATCGAATGCATTAGCTGCGGAAGAAGCTTATCGTGAAGATTTAATTCGCCAACAAGAACGCAATCGTGAATTATTTGATGAGATTAATGAAAAGCAAGAACAAATTAGTGCGTTTGAGCAATCCTTTTTAAATGAGGAGGAAGAGCATGCTGATTTAGTCCAAGAGGCGCGCGATTTACGTTTACTTGTCGGTGATGTGCCTGCACAAGGACAAGGCTTGCGCGTAACGTTGGAAGACGCTGAATATGATCCAGTTGAACAAAATCCAAATGATTATATTGTCCATGAAAGTCATGTGTTCAATGTGATTAATGAGCTGAAAATTGCTGGTGCACAAGGCATCTCGATTAATGGTCAGCGAATTACGCATAATTCATATATTAAATGTACAGGTCCTGTTATTACAATTGATGGCAATACGTATCCCGCGCCATTTATTATTGAAGCGGTTGGGAATATGGAGCATTTACATGAAGCACTTTATTTAAAAGGTGGCGTCATTGACCATTTACTATTAGATAATATTGTCGTCAATACAGAGCAAGTGAAGAATTTAAAATTATCAGCAGTGAGTGAAGAGGTTAATTCTTAAGGGGTGAAGCGATGCGTATTAAAATAACGTTTACAATCGTTTTACTCGTCGTAGGCTTTTTGTCGGCAATTCAATATAATACAATTCAAAAGCCTGAAGAACGTGATACGCGTGATATGTGGGCGATTCGAAATGAATTATCAAATGTGAAGCAAGCGCAATCAGAATTATTAGCCGAAATTAGTAATTTGGATAAAACGATTAAAAAATACGAGTCAATTAATGAAGAAAGTCCAAGAACGGCTTTACGCGAAACGATTGAAGATTTATATGAAAAAGCAGGGATGACGGAAGTGAATGGTCCAGGCCTAATTATTAACATCGAGCCATCGGCAGAAGGAATTGCTTTAGGTGCTGAAATTCATCAAATTGCGCCAGATTTACTGACCCGTTTAGTGAATGAAATAAATCGTGTGAAATGGAAGGCATTAGAAATTGATGGAAAACGGTATACGACTTTTAGTTCAATTCGCGACATAAATGGGTATACAACAGTAAATGGTTTGAATGTCTCCACGCCACCTTTTACAATGAAAGTGGCGATGGAAAGTTTCGAAGATGCTGAAAAGGTTTATAGTATTTTACATGCGTCTACGATTCACGATGAGTTTTTCTTAGATGATTTAAACTTGACGATTCAAGAGCCGACAGAAGATGTGTATATCAAAGGTTGGAAAGAAGAAGTAAAAAATAAATATTTAAAAGAATTGTCGAAAGGGGAATAACGATGTGGCTACCCTTATTAGGTTTAATATTAGGAATCGCATTTGGTTTACTGTCGGACATTCAAATTCCACAAATTTATAGTAACTATTTATCAATCGCTATACTCGCAGCACTCGATTCATTGTTTGGCGGAATTCGAGCAAGTTTACAACAAGTATATGATGATAAAATTTTCGTTACGGGGTTCTTTTTTAATATCGCATTAGCGATTGGGTTAGCATTTTTAGGCGTCCATTTAGGATTAGATTTATACTTGGCAGCGATTTTTGCATTTGGTGTACGTTTATTCCAAAACATCGCAATTATTCGTCGTATGCTCTTAACACGATGGGCGGAACGAGGGAAAAAGGCAGAGTCGACTATAGGCGAATGAGAGGATTTGATAAACATTGCCGAAAATATTTAGACAATATGACAATTATGCAATAGAATGGATTATAAGAAATAAATTGGGAGGTGCCAGTCATTGAGTCAATCTGAATTATACGTATCACTAGATATTGGTTCATCATCTGTAAAAGTTCTCATTGGAGAAGTAGATGGTGATGCATTACATGTGATCGGGGTGGGGAATGTCCAATCGAAAGGAATTCGAAAAGGGACAATTATCGATATTGATGCAACAGTTTCATCGATTCGTAAAGCGGTTGAACAAGCTGAAAGAATGACTGGGATGAACATACATGAAGTCGTATTAGGAATTCCAGCAAATAGCGTACAATTATATGATGTCAATGGAATTATTGCCATAAACTCAGAGGATCGTGAAATTACAGATGATGATTTAGACCGTGTAATGGTTGAAGCACAGCGAACGCCTTTACCTCCTGAAAGAGAGATTGTTAATATATTCCCAAAACAATTTATTGTTGACGATTATAATGAAATTAATGATCCACGTGGGATGCTAGGTCTTCGCTTAGAGATGGAAGGAACAATGATTACCACATCGAAAACAGTATTACATAACCTATTACGTTGCGTAGAACGTGCAGGTTTATCGATTCGTGAAATTTATTTACAGCCGCTTGCAGCTGGAACATTCGCTTTAACTGAAGATGAGAAAATGAGGGGTACTGCATACATAGATATTGGAGGCGGTTTAACGACAATCTCTTATTATGAAAGTAACCGTATTCAAAAAATCGGTGTAGTTCCACTTGGTGGCGATAATGTCACGAAGGATTTATCATATGTACTACAGACTCCTACTGAAGAAGCTAGAAAAATTAAGCATAAATATGGACATGCCTTTTATGACGAAGCTTCCGATGATGAACTGTTCGAAGTACCGATTATTGGTTCGGAAACGAAAGAGCAATTTAGCCAACGATATATTTCAGAAATTATTGAAGTACGCCTTGAAGAGTTATTCGATTTAATCTTGGAAGAGTTTTATCATATGGGGATTCAAAGCTTACCAGGGGGAATCGTCTTAACAGGCGGTATTACGAAAATTGAAGGGATTTTACCATTAGCTCGTCACGTATTACAACAACGCGTTCGAATTCATGTCCCTGAATATATTGGTGTTCGAGAGCCGATGTATTCGACAGCTGTTGGACTCATTCAATATGCACATAAAGATGATTTGTTTTACGGTGCTCCAGAACCTGTCCAAGAACAGCAAGTTGAGCGAGTAGCGCAAACAGCAGATCGTCAGGAACGATCGCAAGGTGAAGAATCACAAGAAAGCATAATGTCAAAAGCAAAAAAATGGTTCAACAACTTTTTTGAATAAAACATAATGTAGATAAACGTATCGGTAGATAAATTAGGAGGAGAGAAGATGCTGGATTTTGACACGAATGTAGATCAATTAGCAGTTATTAAAGTAATTGGAGTAGGTGGCGGAGGAAACAACGCAGTCAATCGTATGATTGAACATGGAGTAGAAGGCGTAGAGTTTATCGCAGTAAATACAGATGCACAAGCATTAGATTTATCTGAAGCAGAAGTGAAACTCCAAATCGGAACAAAATTAACACGTGGTCTTGGTGCAGGTGCAAATCCTGAAGTAGGAAAAAAAGCAGCAGAAGAAAGCCGCGAACAAATTGAAGAGGCTTTACGTGGAGCGGATATGGTATTCGTTACTGCCGGAATGGGTGGGGGAACTGGAACAGGTGCAGCACCAGTTATCGCACAAATTGCGAAAGATTTAGGCGCACTTACAGTAGGTGTTGTAACACGTCCATTTACTTTCGAAGGTCGTAAACGTCAAACATCTGCAATTGGCGGTATTGGTGCAATGAAGGAATCTGTCGATACACTAATCGTCATTCCAAATGATAAATTACTTGAAATCGTGGACAAAAATACACCAATGCTTGAAGCATTCCGTGAAGCGGACAATGTATTACGTCAAGGGGTTCAAGGGATTTCAGATTTAATTGCTGTACCTGGACTTATTAACTTAGACTTTGCAGACGTGAAAACAATTATGTCGAACAAAGGTTCTGCATTAATGGGTATCGGCATTGCAACAGGTGAAAACCGTGCGGCAGAAGCTGCGAAGAAAGCAATTTCAAGTCCATTACTTGAAACGTCAATCGACGGTGCTAAAGGTGTTTTAATGAATATTACAGGCGGCTCAAACTTAAGTTTATTTGAAGTACAAGAAGCTGCTGATATTGTAGCAACTGCATCTGATGAAGATGTTAATATGATTTTCGGTTCGGTTATTAACGATAACTTAAAAGACGAAATCATCGTTACAGTGATCGCAACTGGATTTAGCGAAGAGCAAATGACTGCAACAAAAGCAATGCGTGGGATTGGTGGCGTACAACGACGCCCACAACCAACACAACAAGAAGCGCCAGTTGAAAGAGCACCGGAACGTACATTTAACAACGAACCACCAGTTCAACCGAAGCAAGAAGTTGAACAACAAGATCAACAGGACGAAGGGTTAGATATTCCAACATTCATTCGTAACCGTCGTCGTCGCTAATCAATAACTAACAACGTAAAGGACTGTCCAAAAGTCAGTAAAATTGACTTTTTGGACAGTTTTTTGTTTTTGTAAAAGATCGTATTTTGAATGAATGCTAATTGTTTTCAGTATTAAAGCTTAATTTGTAGATAGGGTAAAAAATCTTTGTTAATCGTCGCAATAAAGTTGTAGGTATCAGCTACTAAGTTGTTGATTTATTGAATGAATTTGTCGGTATCACAAAGAAATTTGTTGATTCTCCGAAAGAATTTGTAGGTAAAGCAGAGGTTGTCGATATTCTGAAATTATTTGTAGATACGCAAGACGTTTGTGTAGATTATCAGAACAAAGTTGTAGGTATCACAAAAAAATCTGTTGATTCTCCGAAAGAATTTGTAGGTAAAGCAAAGGTTGTCGGTATTCTGAAATTATTTGTAGAAACGCAAGACGTTTGTGTAGATTATCAGAACAAAGTTGTAGGTATTACACGTAAAGTTGTTGATTTCAAAATTAAAATTGTCGATACTGCATAAGTTGTAGGTATCGCACAATATTTTGTTGATTTCCCAAATGAAATTATATGTCACATTCCCACAGTAACTTGTACTATTTTTCTTCAAACAAGCATATTGTAAGAAATAAATGATTTGTCGAAGGAAAGACGAGTGAACGAGCATGAAGTGACAAATTTTATATATGGACTGTGGTAAGTTTACTTCATGAGGGGGGAGTTGAATGTATGGCGAGCTCATGATTGGGTTGAACATGATGTTTAATTTTACGATTTTATCTTTTGCAAACAATATGCAGAATCGCCATATTCAATTATGGCGGCTACTACTCGCATCATTTATCGGGGCGATAATGATTGTTGTAATGTCCTCAACAGTCCTATCTTTAATCATTGTTTTTATAAGCATGACGCTAATTGCTTATGGTACCAATTTTTTAACGTGGCGAAAGCTCGCAATGACTTTTTTATTAGGGGCGATTTTCGCAGGCGGGTTATTAACAGTCATTCAAGAACAATTTTTGAGTTTACAACGTTATGGTTTTGTTTTATTCGCATGTGCATTTCTTTATATCGTCTTGTCGATCGTGAAAAGAAACGTCATGCAAGTTAAAACAATTGCGCAAACATCGACGTTGACGATGGCTTCAACATTATACTTATGGAATGAACAAATTCCGCTCACTGTTTTCATCGATTCGGGGAATCAATGCGAAGAACCACTTTCAGGAAAACCTGTACATTTTATTGCCTATGATGCAATTAAAGCGTATATGCCTGAAACATTGTGTCAATTATTGACACAATGGAATAACGAACAGGATTCATTTTCAACAAAGCTACCAGACCAATTTAAGCACCAATTACGAATGATCAAAGTTTATACGATACAAGGGGAGAAATGGGTAATAGGCTTGCAATATAAAGAATGGACGATTCATGCAGGAACAACATTAGCAGATGGCTACATTGTGTTTACGATGGATAATCAGCAATACCCAAATGAAGCAGACGCCATTTTACATGTAAGTGCAATGCAAAGCTTAAAATAGAAGGGGTGGTTCATATATGTTGGAACGTTTAAAACAATATATTGCACGATTATTCGCTTTTATGAATGAAAAGAAGGGGACATACTATATTGGTGGGCATGGTTCATTACCGCAACCGCTAACGAAAGAGGAAGAGGCAAAAGTAATACAGGCGCATATGGAGGGAGATCCGGATGCGCGAAATACATTGATTGAGAAAAACTTACGATTGGTTGTTTATATTGCACGAAAATTTGATAATACGAATACACATATTGAAGATTTAATTAGTATTGGCACAATTGGGCTCATTAAAGCCATTGAAACATTTAAGCCAGATAAAAAAATAAAATTAGCCACATATGCCTCACGTTGCATCGAAAATGAAATTTTAATGCATTTAAGAAAAACGAGCCGAATGAAAACAGAAGTGTCATTTGATGAACCATTAAATGCCGATGCTGATGGAAATGAACTGTTATTGTCGGATATTTTAGGGACCGAGGCAACGATTATTATTGACAATGTTGAACGGAAAATTGAACGTCAACATATGCTTGATGCAGTTGTGACGCTTAATGACCGAGAGAAATATATTATGGCTTGTCGTTTCGGGTTAACAGGAAATGAAGAAATGACGCAGAAAGAAGTAGCAGAAATGTTAGGCATTTCTCAAAGTTATATTTCCCGTTTAGAAAAGAAAATTATTGCGGAATTACGGGAAAGATTAAACACCCCTGTCCAATAGACTGGTTTAAATTGGTACGACTCGTAACGAATATTCCTCCATTGAAAGGACAAACTACAGCTATAGTCATCTATAGAATGTGGAGGAATCAACGATGGTGCGAAACAGAGTTGAAATTTGTGGAATCGATACGTCGACATTGCCATTATTGCCCAATGATGTCATGGTTGAAACGTTTAAACGCTATCAAAGTGGTGATCATCAAGCGCGTGAAGAACTCGTGATGGGGAATTTACGCCTCGTTTTAAGTCTAGTCCAGCGATTTATGTATCGCGGTGAACAAGCGGATGATTTATTTCAAGTTGGTTGTGTCGGTTTATTGAAATCCATAGATAATTTTGATTTAAAACATAATGTTCGTTTTTCAACGTATGCCGTGCCGATGATTTTAGGGGAGATTAGACGGCATTTGCGAGATCACCATTCCATTCGTATTTCTCGCTCATTACGAGATATTGCTTATCAGGCAATGCGGGCAAAAGAGGCATATGTGAATGAACATCAACGTGAGCCAAAACTAAAAGATTTAGCAGCAATCATTGAGATTCCAGAAGATGAAATATTGTATGCGTTAGATGCCATTCAAGATCCCATGTCCTTACATGAACCCATTCATAATGGGGATGGGGACCCTGTTTATTTAATGGATCAACTACAAGATCAGAAAATTAGTGAAGATCGTTGGTTAACGTATGTTTCGGTGAAAGAAACGATGGATGTCTTAGACGAGAGGCAACAATCGATTGTAACAAAACGTTTTTATCTAGGGCAAACTCAAACGGAAATCGCCAAAGAGTTGGGGATTTCTCAAGCGCAAATTTCTAGAATTGAAAAACAGGCAATGTTGAAAATAAGAGAACGTATGACGATTCATAAACCATAATGTAAAACGCTTCGTATTGATATTTGTGCATGTTGAGTGCTCAAGTGAATACGGAGCGTTTTAGTGATTGTGTGAAGAATGGTCGTTTTATGTATCGCATATGATAGACAAAAGGGAGGAAAAGATGTGCGTTTTTCAGATATTCAAAAAAAAGAAGTGATTGATGCGGTACAAGGAGCGTTTTTAGGGTATGTACAAGATGCCACGATTAACGTACAAGACGGTACGATCGACCATTTACACATAAGTGGTGAAGAGCGAGGCATGTTATTTGAATTTAAAAAAAGTGAAGCACTGAAAATAACGATTGAAGAAATTGATATTATTGGTAAGGAGATTATTTTAGTTCGTTTAAATAGGGATTTTAATTGATAACATGAGGTTTGATTGCTACAATAAAAGGAATGATAGAAGAAAAGTAGTGATAAGTAATGAGTCATGTAGAACAACGAATTCAACAAATTGAGAAAAAAATTCAAATGGCTTGTGAACGTTCAGGACGTCAGCGTTCGGATGTTCAAGTCGTTGCTGTTACAAAGAGTGTTTCCAATGAAAGAACTGCAGAAGTGTTGGCAGCAGGTTTTAATCATTTAGGAGAAAATCGACCTGATGGATTGATGGCAAAAGTGGCCCATATTCCAACCGATGTAAATTGGCACTTTATCGGCAATCTTCAAAGTCGAAGAATACGAGATATTATTCATGATGTACGCTATATCCATTCATTAAGTCGTAAAAGCATTGCTAAAGAAATTCAAAAGCGTGCCACTGAAACGGTTGATTGTTTTGTACAAGTAAATGTGTCCGGTGAAGCTTCTAAGTCTGGATTAGAGCCGGAAGAAGTCAAAACATTTATTGAATCGATTGTACAATACGATAAAGTACGTGTTATTGGATTAATGACAATGGCACCGAATATCGATGATTGTGATGAAATTAGGGGATATTTTAAACGTCTCCGTGCTATACGTGATGAACTTCAACATGCACAACTACCAAATGCGCCTTGTACGGAATTATCGATGGGAATGTCGAATGATTACGAGATTGCAATTGAGGAAGGAGCAACGTATATTCGTATCGGTACCGCGTTAGTAGGCGAGGAGAGCGAGGGAGAGTAATGAGCTTAAAAGAAAAAATCCAAAATTGGTTTTATTTAGATGAGGAAGAAGAAATGGAAGAAAATATGGAACAGTCCAAACAAAAGGAAAAGCAAGTTCCAGTTAAAAAAGAACGTCAGCGTGCCGTGCCAGAAGCAGCGTCACCAAGACCGAAAAGGCCTGTGAAAAAACGTCAATTAGAATCTTCATCAGCTACGACGCAAAGTACCCCGCGTATCGTTAGTTTACAAAGTGCTAAAAATACATCGAAGGTCGTTTTATCAGAGCCTCGTGTGTATGATGAAGCACAAGATATTTCGGAGCATTTAAAAAATAAGCGGGCAGTCATTGTGAATTTACAACGAATTGACCGCGACCAAGCGATCCGTATTATCGACTTTTTAAGTGGCACAGTATATGCGCTTGGTGGAGATATACAACGTGTTGGGACAGATATCTTTTTATGTGTACCCGAAAATGTCGAAGTTGCCGGTGAAATTACCGATTATTTCGATTAAAATTTTGAAATTCGAATGTGAGGATTAGAAAGAATGATTCAAGGGTTATATATGCTGTTTCAGTTTTTAGTGTATGCAATTTCGATTTACAGTGTGGTCATTGTCATTTACGTTTTAATGTCATGGGTACCGAACTTAAGAGAATCCAAATTTGGTGAAATCGTAGGGAAAATTGCAGAGCCGTATTTAGAGATTTTTAGAAAAATTATTCCACCATTAGGGATGATTGACATTTCGCCAATTGTTGCACTTCTAGCTTTGAATTTAATTCAAAGAGGGCTAGGGAATGTTTTTAATATTATTCTTCGTTGGTTAATATAGGCTTATACGATTTATCTGTAAACGTGACAATTCCTCGTTTACAGATATTTTTATCTTGAAAGGATGTTAAGCACGTGGACACAATTTTTCAGCATTTTAGAAAAGAAGAGCAGCCGTTTATCGAACTGGCGTATGATTGGATTCAAGATGTGGAACAAATGTATGCACCAAAATTGACCGATTTTTTAAATCCACGAGAACGTTTTATCGTGCAATCACTCTTAAGTAACGGGGATATTGAACTAGCAAATTCCGGTCGATTTGAACAGGCGGAGCGTCAACGCGTGTTACTTTATCCAAATTATTATGTACCTGAAGTAGCTGACTTTCAAGTAGCGATATTCCGCATTAAATACCCGACCAAGTTTGTGACATTAGAACATAAAGATGTACTTGGTTCATTAATGGGCCTAGGGATTGATCGTTCGAAATTTGGAGATATTCGGATAGATGATGAAGACGTACAATTTGCGGTTGCCGATGAATTAAAAGACTATGTACAAGCCAATTTTGTCACTGTTGGAAAATCCAAAATATCAATTGAAGAAGTGCAACGTGAAGAGGATATCATTCAAGAGACAGATACATGGAAAGAAGAAATGAATGTTGTTAGTTCAATGCGACTAGATACGATCGTCGCTGCTGTCACTTCTATATCAAGACAAAAAGCAGTAGCACTCATTAAAGGTGAAAAAGTCCGCGTAAATTGGGCAACTGAGCAAAATGTATCAGCCGAACTATTTGAAGAAGATGTATTGTCCATTCGTGGTTTCGGTCGTTTTAAAGTCATTGCTGTAGAAGGGCGTACACGAAAAGATAAGATTCGATTAATTACAGGAGCACTAGAATAAGTGTATGAAGCACTAAATCCTCTGTTCCTTAATGACATCATCCAGAATAGATGATACAATTTGAGATAGATTACTAGAGATATATTGAATATACAGAAAATGGCTGTTTATTTAAGTGGAATTCTGTATAATGAACAATATACGTTTTAAAGGAGGTAATAAAATGGCTTTAACCCCGCTTGATATACATAATAAGGATTTTAGTAGTAAATGGCGCGGCTATGATGAAGATGAAGTAAATGAGTTTTTAGAGCAAGTGATGAAGGATTATGAGAATCTTCTTAATGACAATAAAAAACAAGAACAAGAAATTACAGCGTTAAATGAGCGCATAAACCATTTTAATACAATTGAGGAAACGTTACAAAAATCTATTTTAACTGCACAAGAAGCAGCTGAAGACGTGCGCCGTAACTCGATGAAAGAATCGAAGTTAATTATTAAAGAAGCTGAAAAAAATGCTGACCGTATCGTCAATGAAGCTTTATCACGGGCGCGTGAAATCTCATTAGAAATTGAAGATTTAAAAAAGCAGTCTAAAGTATTCCGCAATCGTTTTAAAATGTTATTAGAAGCACAGCTTGATTTAGTAAATGGAAATGATTGGGACGATTTATTAGCTTATGAAGTTGATTTAGAAAACTTGGAAGAGCTTGAAGAAGAGTTCGAATCAAACGACTAATCTTGCATACTTGACTCATGTGACGTCAAACGCTATAATATGTTCAATAAATTAAAAAATTGAATGTAAAAATGTAATATCTATTGAGTAATCGGTGAAAAGCGAAGATAGAGACAGTATTTTTAAGTGAACAAGTTAAAGCGAGCTAGGGATAGTGTAAGCCTAGTACAGGTACTTAAAAAGAAAATCACTCTTGAGCTGGATGATGGAAGCTTATGTACATGATCCCGGTCTATACCTCCGTTATGGTACTTCGAGTGGCAGAAAGATTTTGAGATTTCTGCAATGAGGGTGGTAACGCGAGATAACCTCGTCCCTTTTTAGGGGCGGGGTTTTTTGTGTCTTCAAATACAGAAACGACCGATTCACTTTCAATATTACAACTAATTCAATTCGCATCATCAAAGAAAGACAGGGAGGAATTTAACATGGATTATAAAGATACATTATTAATGCCAAAAACAGATTTCCCAATGCGTGGAAACTTGCCAAAAAGAGAACCAGACATGCAAAAACAATGGGATGAAAAAAATATGTATGAACAAGTACAAGAACGTACAAAGGGTCGTCCGTTTTTTGTACTTCATGATGGACCACCATACGCAAACGGTGACTTGCATATGGGGCATGCGTTAAACAAAGTGTTAAAAGATATTATTGTACGTCATAAATCTATGACAGGGTATCATGCACCGTATGTTCCAGGTTGGGATACACATGGTTTACCAATTGAGCAAGCACTCATTAATACAGGTGTGAAACGTGATGAACATTCATTAGCAGAATTCCGTCGTATGTGTGAAGAATATGCCAATGAACAAATTGATCGTCAACGTACACAATTCAAACGTTTAGGTGTTCGCGCTAATTGGGAAAATCCTTATATTACATTAAAACCAGAATACGAATCACGTCAAATTCAAGTGTTCGGTGAAATGGCGAAAAAAGGATATATCTATAAAGGATTAAAACCTGTCTATTGGTCACCATCAAGTGAATCGGCATTAGCGGAAGCGGAAATTGAATATAAAGATAAACGTTCACCATCCATTTATGTAAGTTTCCCTGTTAGAGATGGAAAAGGTGTTGTAGATGAGGATGCATACTTCCTCATTTGGACAACGACACCTTGGACAATTCCAGCAAACTTAGGGATTACTGTCCACCCTGACTTTAACTATGTTATCGTTCAAGCAGGCGAGAAAAAATTTGTCATTGCAGAAGACTTATTAGACTTCGTTGCAAAAGAACTTGAGTGGGAAGATTATCGTGTTGAGAAAACATTTAAAGGGGAAGCATTAGACCGCGTGGTCGCAAAACATCCAATTTATGACCGTGATTCTCTCATCATGTTAGGAAATCATGTAACAATCGATGCGGGTACAGGATGTGTTCATACTGCACCTGGACACGGGGAAGATGACTTCTACGTATCAAAATCTTATGGTATCGATGCATTAAGTCCTGTAGACCATAAAGGGTGTATGACAGAGGAAGCACCAGGTTTTGAAGGATTATTTTATGAAGATGCAAACAAAGCTGTTGGTGAAAAGTTAGAAGAAGAGAATGCACTTGAAAAGCTTTCGTTCATTAAACACTCGTATCCGCATGATTGGAGAACGAAAAAGCCAGTGATTTATCGTGCTACTTCACAATGGTTTGCATCGATTGAATTGTTCCGTGATGAATTATTAGAGGCAATTAAAGAAACGACGTTTACACCGCATTGGGGTGAAACTCGCTTGCACAATATGGTTCGTGACCGCGGTGATTGGTGTATTTCTCGTCAACGTGTTTGGGGTGTTCCAATCCCAGTCTTTTACGCTGAAAACGGTGAACCAATTATTACCGATGAAACGATTGCGCATGTTGCAGATCTTTTCCGTGAACATGGTTCCAATGTTTGGTTCGAAAGAGAAGCAAAAGACTTATTACCAGAAGGATTTACGCATGAAGGTAGCCCGAATAGTGAGTTCACAAAAGAAACGGATATTATGGACGTTTGGTTCGACTCAGGATCATCTCACCAAGGTGTACTTGAAGAACGCGATGATTTACAATTCCCAGCTGATCTATATTTAGAAGGATCAGACCAATATCGTGGATGGTTCAACTCGTCGTTAACGACAAGTGTTGCGATGTATGGACACGCGCCGTATAAAGGTCTTCTGAGCCATGGATTTACACTTGATGGTAAAGGACGTAAAATGAGTAAATCAGTCGGTAACGTTGTTGTTCCAGCGAAAGTAATGGATCAATTCGGTGCAGAAATTTTACGTTTATGGGTATCATCTGTTGATTATACAGCGGATGTTCGTGTATCTGATTCGAACTTCAAACAAGTATCAGAAGTGTATCGTAAAATCCGTAACACATTCCGTTTCTTACATGGGAATGTTGCAGATTTCAATCCTGCAACAGATGCAGTTGCATTCGATCAATTACGCCCAGTAGATCAATATGTGTACGTGAAATTACAAGATTTAATTCAGGAAGTGCGCGATGCATATGAAGCATATGAATTCGCAGGTGTATACCATGCAGTCAATAACTTCTGTACAGGTATTTTAAGTTCATTCTACTTAGATATCGCTAAAGACGTTGTGTATATCGAACATGCGAATCATCCACATCGTCGTGCAATGCAAACAGTCATGCATGAAACATTACTCGCATTAGTGAAAATGTTATCACCAATCTTACCACATACGACTGATGAGTTATGGAGCCACTTAGCACATGTAGAAGAAGAAAGCGTTCAATTAACAGATATGCCAGAAGCGAAAGATCTAGGTGACGTTGCAGTCGCATTAAAAGATCGCTTCGCAACATTAATGTCCGTTCGTGATGATGTATTAAAAGCATTAGAAGTCGCACGTAATGAAAAAGGAATTGGTAAGTCATTAGAAGCCAAAGTAACGGTATATGTTCCAGAGGCGTTACAAGGTCTCTTTAAAGCAGACGATGTAGACTATGCACAATTCTTTATCGTGTCGCAATTTGCTGAAACAGCTGAAGCTGCACCAGCAGACGCACTACAATGTGAACAAGTGCAAGTTGTTGTAGAAGAAGCTGATGGTGAGAAATGTGAACGTTGTTGGACAATTGATGTAACAGTTGGCCAAGATGAAACGCATTCTACACTATGTGCGCGTTGTGCGGATGTTGTGAACAATCATTATGCATAATATTTAAATGATAAATGATGCCAGTTGTAGCATTCTGAAAAGGAAGATTGCTGCAACTGGCTCTTTTTTTATGGTAAAATGAAAAGAGTTTATTGTATGTAGTAACCTGTACATGTAATGTAAAAGCAATGTATTTTAAGAAGATAGGTGGACGTGAATTCATGAAATGGATTGGCTATTATATGATTGCAATTGTCATGATTGCATTGGATCAATGGACAAAATGGCTTGTCGTTAGACAAATGGACCTCGGTGAAAAAATCTCCATTTGGGAACCACATATTGCTTTATTGTCCCATCGAAATCGTGGAGCAGCTTGGGGAATGTTAGAAGGGCAAATGTGGCTTTTTGCAATTGTTACAACCATTGTTATCGTTGGGATTATTTATTATTTTCATAAAGAAGCACAAGGTGAACCATTATTTAGTGTAAGTTTAATGTTCTTACTCGGTGGTGCAATTGGGAACTTTATCGACCGACTATTTCGTGGAGAAGTAGTAGATTTTATGAGTGTCAGAATTCCGGTCATTCAATACGATTTTCCAATTTTTAACGTAGCAGATGCAGCTTTAACGATTGGTGTCATCTTACTCATAGTATTTGTCTTACTGGACGAAAAAAAGAACAAAGAAAAGGTGTCATAAATGAAGAAACAGGAAATTATCATTGAAAATGAAACGGGCACAAGACTCGATAAAATTATATCGCAGCACCGCCCAAATACGTCTCGTACACAGATTCAGCAATGGATTAAAGACGGCAATATTCAAGTGAATGCAAAAAATGTTAAACAAAACTATAAAGTACGTGAAAATGACCATATAACAATTGAAGAACCTGAACCAGAAGCGTTAAATATTGTTGCTGAAGATTTACAACTTGAGATGATTTATGAAGATGAAGATGTTTGTGTTGTGAATAAACGACGTGGCATGGTTGTGCATCCAGCGAAAGCACATGCTTCAGGAACACTTGTCAATGGCTTAATGTACCAATGTAAAGATTTATCAGGGATTAATGGTGTATTGCGTCCAGGTATTGTTCACCGAACTGATAAGGATACATCAGGCTTATTAATGGTTGCCAAAAATGACCAAGCACATGTATCACTTGTTGACCAGCTAGTAGATAAAACGGTTAAACGTGTATATGTGGCGCTTGTCCATGGGCATATTCCACATAGTAATGGAAAAATTGACGCACCGATTGGACGTGATGAACATGATCGCCAAAAAATGACGGTAACAGATCGTGGGAAAGATGCGATTACCCATTTTAAAGTATTGGAACGATTTGATCAGTATACATTGGTGCAATGTGAATTAGAAACTGGACGTACTCATCAAATTCGTGTCCATATGAATTATATTGGACATCCGCTTGTTGGGGATCCTAAGTATGGTTTACCAAATACCATTCCATTTGGTGGTCAAGTATTACATGCTGAAACGATTGGCTTTACACATCCAACAACGGGCGAATATATGGAGTTTACAAAAGAGCCACCAGAGGATTTCCAAAAACTTGTCAATTCTATTCGGAATGGTGTTGACAGTCTGTAGGCATTCAGTGTATACTTACAAACAGTGAAAGGATAGAGTGTTTGCCATCCAGAGAGGTGGACAAGCCTTTATCAAATCACGCTGAATGACATAAGAAATTTTATATTGAGCAATACCTTTAAAATCAGTCCAGAGAGGCTGGGAAGGTTGGATGAAACGCACAGCAATACGTTGGGATTCGTATGCCTATTTTACTGTGCATATTTTCTGCGACTATACCCTCCTGCCATCTTTGGTAGGAGGTTTTTTGTATGCTTCAAATGATGAAAAATGACAAGCGGGAGGCGTTCAACATGACTGAAAAAGCAATGATTCTAGATGAACAATCAATCGGCCGTGCATTAACACGGATTGCACATGAAATTATTGAAAGAAATAAAGGCATTGACGATGTTATTTTAGTGGGAATTAAAACGAGAGGTGCCCATTTGGCTACACGTCTCGCCAAACGTATCGAACAAATCGAAGGAAAGGCGATTAAAACAGGCGAACTTGACATTACATTGTATCGTGATGACTTGCATAAAAGACATAAAGACCAAGAACCTCATGTTCATCAAGTGGATATTTTACATGATGTAACGGATCGAAAAATTGTACTTGTCGATGATGTGTTATTTACGGGACGTACAGTTCGTGCAGCGATGGATGCTGTGATGGATTTAGGTAGACCAGCACAAATTCAATTGGCAGTACTCGTTGATAGAGGACATCGAGAATTACCAATTAGACCAGATTTCGTTGGGAAAAATATTCCTACGTCAAATGAAGAAAGGGTCGTCGTCAGTGTGTTGGAATCGGATGAAACAGATCGCGTTTCTATTCATGCAAAAGATGAATAAAGGGGTATCACATAAATGAATGAAAAAGTATTAGATGTGCATGAGAAACCGTCAACAGGTCAACTCATTACATTAAGTATGCAACATATGTTTGCCATGTTTGGAGCAACGATTTTAGTACCGCAACTTGTTGGTTTAAGCCCAGCAATCGCCTTATTAACAAGTGGGATTGCAACAATTATATTCATTCTTGTAACGAAATTCCAAGTTCCAGCATATTTAGGTTCATCATTTGCATTTATTATCCCTATCAAAATTGCGACACTAGAAGGTGGGATTGGTAGTGCGATGATCGGAAGTATGTTCGTAGCACTTGTGTATGCCATTGTCTCCTTAATCATTTGGAAAACAGGACATCAATGGATTATGAAAATTTTACCGCCAATTGTTGTTGCACCTGTCATTATGGTGATTGGGTTAGCATTAGCTCCAACGGCAATTAAAATGGCAAGCACAATTGACGTAAATGGTGTACCGGAATATAGCTTGAAACATTTTTCAGCTGCACTTGTTACATTGGCAGCAGCAGTCATATGTCTTATGTTTTTCAAAGGAATGATCAGTTTGATGCCAATATTAATTGGGATTACTGTAGGGTATCTTTATTCAGCGGCAATTGGGATTTTAGATTTCACAGCTGTAAAGAAAGCAAGTTGGTTTCAAGTGCCGGATTTTTTAATTCCAGGTATTCATTATGAATTTGTTGTAACACCAACCTTATTGCTTGTAATGGTTCCCATCGCGATTGTGACAATCTCAGAGCATATCGGACATCAGCTCGTGTTAGGGCGTATCGTTGACAGAAACTATATTAAAGAACCAGGTTTACATCGTTCTTTAATTGGTGATGGGATTGGTACACTCATCAGTGGATTCGTTGGAGGACCCCCAAAAACGACATATGGTGAAAATATTGGTGTGTTAGCGTTAACGAGAGTGTTTAGTGTTTATGTAATTTTAGGTGCAGCAAGTTTTGCCATAATGTTCTCGTTTTTAGGAAAAGTAATGGCGTTAATTGCAACAATTCCAGGAGCAGTATTAGGTGGTGTATCAATTCTGTTGTTTGGGATTATCGCCTCATCAGGGTTAAGAATGTTTGTTGACCATCAGATTGACTTAGGCAATCAACGAAATCTGGTCATTGCTTCAGTCATCCTCATTATCGGAATTGGCGGCGCAACGATTCGCTTTACCGAAACATTCGCAGTTGAAGGGATGGCTTTAGCAGCAATTGTTGGCGTGCTATTAAACCTGATTTTACCGGGTAAGGCAGAAGAACAATTACTAGATGAAGAAGAGATGTAAGTAGCGTTTCAATGTTGGAAACGAGTAGGAAGGGGATTGAAGATGAAACATTTTGTTTCGACGAAAGAATTAACAACAGAACAAATTTATGGATTATTAGATCGCGCGGAAAACTTTAGTAAATATGGTGCGAGAGAGTTGCCAGGGAAGTTTATCGTAAGCAATTTGTTTTTTGAACCAAGTACACGAACAAAAATGAGTTTTGAAGTAGCAGAACGTAAATTAGGTTTAGATGTGATCCCTTTCGAATCAGGATTTTCAAGTACATTAAAAGGTGAAACGCTGTATGATACAGTGAAAACATTTGAAGCCATAGGTGTGGATGCACTTGTAATTCGTCATGAAGATGAAGGGTATTATCAGTCATTAGTAGGCAAAACAAATGTCTCCATTATTAATGGCGGGGATGGTTCTGGACAACATCCAACGCAATCATTACTGGATCTTTACACGATTCGTGAAGAGTTCGGTCAGTTTGAAGGTTTAAAAATTGTAATAGCAGGGGATATCGCACATAGCCGCGTCGCTCGCTCCAATGCGGATACGTTAACACGACTTGGAGCGGAAGTTACGTTTCTGTGCCCGGAAGAGTGGAAAGGTGAATTCGACGCAATCCATGAATGGGATGAACATGTGTTACAAAGCGATATTATTATGTTATTACGTGTGCAACATGAAAGACATGATGGAAAAGAAACGTTCACAAAAGAAGAGTATCACGAACGTTATGGGTTAACGATCGAGCGTGCTGCAAAAATGAAAGAGAATGCAATCATTATGCATCCAGCACCGTTCAATCGTGGTGTAGAAATCGATGAGGATCTTATTGAAAGCAAACAGTCTCGTATTTTTAAACAAATGGAAAATGGTGTTTATGTTCGAATGGCCGTACTAGAAACCGTATTAAATGGGAGGAATTAACATGACAAAAATTATCCAGCAAGTGCAATTATTAAATGAAGCAGGCGACATGATCGTACGTGATGTTAAAATTGAAGGGAATAAAATTGCAGAAATTGGTGAGCAGTTAGCAACAGATCAAGCAGAAGTCATTGCAGGAGAAGGCTTATTCTTATCACCAGGATTTATCGATGTACACGTCCATTTAAGAGAACCAGGTGGCGAACATAAAGAAACGATTGAAACAGGTACGTTAGCAGCGGCAAAAGGTGGATATACAACCATATGCGCAATGCCAAATACACGCCCTGTACCGGATACAATTGAAAACTTACAACATGTCAATACGTTAATTGAAGAAAACGCAAAAATTCGTGTTTTACCATATGCGTCTATTACGATTCGTGAAGCAGGAAAAGAACGAACAAACTTAGCAGAACTAAAAGAACACGGTGCATTCGCATTTACAGATGACGGTGTAGGGGTTCAAGAAGCTGGGATGATGTATGAAGCAATGCAAGATGCAGCCAAAATCAATATGCCAGTCGTAGCACATTGTGAAGACAATACATTAATTTATGGCGGTGCATTACACGAAGGAAAACGCAATAAAGCATTAGGATTACCAGGAATCCCATCAATTGCAGAATCAGTACATATCGCTCGTGATGTGCTATTAGCAGAAGCAGCTGGTGCACATTATCACGTATGTCATGTCAGTACGAAAGAATCGGTTCGTGCAATTCGTGACGCAAAAAAAGCTGGAATTCACGTAACAGGTGAAGTAAGCCCACACCATTTATTATTATGTGAAGAAGATATTCCGGGCGATGATGCAGATTGGAAAATGAACCCACCATTACGTGGCGCAGAAGATCTACAAGCATTACGTGAAGGATTATTAGACGGGACATTAGATTTCATCGCAACGGATCACGCACCCCATACCGCCGAAGAAAAAGCAGTAGGTGTTAAGAAAGCACCATTTGGCATTACCGGTTTAGAAACAGCATTCCCATTACTCTACACAAACTTCGTTAAACCAGGACATTGGACGATGAAACAATTAATCGACTGGATGACGAAAAAACCTGCAGAAGTATTTAACTTTCCATTTGGTACATTAGCGGTTGGTGAAGAAGCAGATTTAGTATTAATTGATTTAAATAAAGAGCAAGAAATTGACCGTACTGCATTCGTATCGAAAGGGAAAAATACACCGTTTGATGGTTGGAAATGTACAGGATGGCCAGTTAAAACAATTTACGGCGGAGAAGTCGTTTGGGAGGATGAACAATAATGAAGACGAGAATGCTCATTTTAGAAGATGGGACAATTTTTGAAGGACGCGCTTTTGGTTCAGATGAAGCATCGGCAGGAGAAACCGTATTTACAACAGGTATGACAGGCTATCAAGAATTAATTTCAAATCCATCGAACTGTGGACAAATTGTCGTCATGACCTATCCGCTTATTGGTGCATATGGGATTAACCGTGATGATTTTGAGTCATTAGAAGCACCAATGAATGGGCTCGTCGTTCGTGAAATAGAAGACGAACCATCCAACTTCAGATGCGACTTAACGTTACGTCAATATTTGGAACAAAAAAATATTCCTGGTATTGAAGGAATCGATACGAGAAAGTTAACGAGATTACTACGTGAAAAAGGCCCGTTAAAAGGAATATTAACAGCCGCAAACGAACAAATTGAACATGTAGCAGAAGTGAAAAAGCTACAAGAAATGACTTTGCCAACGAATTTAGTAGAACAAGTATCAACGAAACGTTCATACCCAAGCCCAGGTCGTGGAAAGCGTGTAGTTGTCATTGATTATGGAATGAAGCACGGGATTTTACGTGAATTAAATAAACGTAAATTTGACGTAATTGTCGTTCCTTTCAATACATCAGCTAATGATATTAAAAGCTTATATCCAGACGGCATTTTATTAACCAATGGACCGGGAAATCCAACAGATGTTGAAGGCGCAGTAGACACTATCGAAGCACTGCACGGCGTTGCACCGATATTCGGAATTGGATTAGGTCATCAATTATTAGCACTAAGCTTTGGTGCAAAGGTGATTAAATTGCCGTCAGGTCATCGCGGAAGCAATATTCCTGTGAAAGATTTACAAACAGGTCGTACGGAGTTAACAGCCCAAAATCATGGCTATGCCGTTGACACGCAATCATTAGAGAATACAGATTTAGAGATTACACATATTGCATTGAATGATGAGTCAGTTGAAGGAATTGCTTGTAAAGCACATGCATGTTTCTCTGTACAATTTTATCCAGAAGCTTCAGCGGGACCAGAAGATGCAAATCATTTATATGATCGATTTATGGAACAAATTGATACAAACAGCCGGAAGGAGCAAACAAATGCCTAAACGTACAGATATTGAAACGATTTTAGTAATTGGATCAGGACCGATTGTCATCGGACAAGCAGCTGAATTTGATTATGCAGGTACACAAGCTTGTCTAGCATTAAAAGAAGAGGGATACCGCGTTATTTTAATTAACTCGAACCCTGCAACCATTATGACGGATACAGAAATTGCAGATAAAGTATATATTGAACCGATTACATTAGAGTTTGTGAGTCGCATTATCCGTAAAGAACGTCCAGATGCATTACTTGCTACTTTAGGTGGTCAAACAGGTTTAAATATGGCAATTGAGCTCCATGAATCAGGTATTCTAGATGAATTAGATGTTGAGATTTTAGGAACAAAATTACAAGCGATTCATCAAGCAGAAGACCGTGATTTATTCAGAACATTAATGAATGATTTAGGGGAGCCTGTTCCAGAAAGTGATATCATCCATACATTAGACGAAGCGCGTGCTTTCGTTGAGCAAATCGGTTATCCAGTGATTGTTCGTCCTGCATTTACACTCGGTGGAACAGGGGGCGGCATTTGTGAGAATGACGCAGAATTAGAGGAAATCGTTTCGAACGGTTTAAAAGCAAGCCCAGTTACACAATGTTTACTGGAAAAATCAATCGCAGGATTTAAAGAGATTGAATATGAAGTAATGCGTGATAGTGAAGATAACGCTATTGTCGTTTGTAATATGGAAAATGTCGATGCAGTTGGTATCCATACTGGTGATTCGATTGTAACGGCACCAAGCCAAACATTAACTGATCGTGAATATCAAATGTTACGTAATGTTTCATTAAAAATTATTCGTGCGTTAGGCATCGAAGGTGGCTGTAACGTACAGTTAGCGCTAGATCCACATAGTTTTGATTATTATATTATCGAAGTGAATCCTCGAGTTAGCCGTTCTTCAGCATTAGCTTCGAAAGCGACAGGCTATCCGATTGCAAAGCTCGCAGCAAAAATTGCTGTAGGATTAACTTTAGATGAGATGAAAAACCCTGTCACAGGCACAACGTATGCTTGTTTCGAGCCAACGCTAGACTATGTTGTTACAAAAATTCCACGTTGGCCATTTGATAAATTTGAATCAGCAAAACGTAATTTAGGAACACAAATGAAAGCAACTGGGGAAGTTATGGCGATCGGCCGTAGTTTCGAAGAGTCAATCTTAAAAGCAGTTCGGTCACTTGAAATGGGCTTCTTTGACTTATCCTTAAAAGATGGCGCAGAGATGGATATGGCATGGATTGAAAAACGTATTCGTCGTGCAGGAGATGAGCGTTTATTCTACATTGGTGAAGCGTTACGCCGCGGTGTATCGATTGAAACATTACATGAGTGGAGTATGATTAACGTTTTCTACTTACGTAAGTTTGAAAAAATTGTTCAATTCGAAGAACAAATTAAAGCTGCACCATTCCGAGCAGATATTTTACAAGAAGCTAAAAAAATGGGCTTCAGTGATGTAACAATTGCGAAATATTGGGATGCATTAGAAATAGATGTATACAATTTCCGTAAAGAAAACAATATTACTCCTGTATATAAAAAAGTTGATACATGTGCAGGTGAGTATGAATCAGATACACCTTACTTCTACGGCACGTATGAAGAAGAAAATGAATCAATTCGTACAGATAAGAAGAGTGTCATTGTGCTTGGCTCTGGTCCAATTCGTATTGGACAAGGGGTCGAATTTGACTATGCAACTGTTCACTCGGTTTGGGCCATTCAAGAAGCAGGTTATGAAGCAATCATCGTGAATAACAACCCTGAAACCGTATCAACAGACTTCTCGATTTCAGATAAACTATACTTTGAGCCGTTAACATTAGAAGATGTGATGGACATTATCGATCTTGAACAGCCAGAAGGCGTAATCGTTCAATTTGGTGGGCAAACAGCGATCAACTTAGCAGATGGCTTAGAAGCACGAGGCGTGAAGATTTTAGGGACGTCTTTAGAAGATATCGACCGAGCAGAAAATCGTAATAAATTTGAAAAAGCATTACGTGAAATTGGTATTCCACAACCATTAGGAAAAACGGCTGTGTCGGTTCCAGAAGCGGTAGAAATCGCGACAGAAATCGGCTACCCAGTTCTTGTAAGACCATCTTACGTACTAGGTGGACGTGCGATGGAAATTGTTTATAAAGAAGAAGAGCTCATTCATTATATGGAACATGCAGTTGAAGCAAGTCCTGAACATCCAGTATTAATTGATCGTTACTTAACAGGTACAGAGATTGAAGTAGATGGCATTAGTGATGGAGAGAGTGTGCTCATACCAGGCATTATGGAACATATTGAACGTGCAGGTGTACACTCAGGTGACTCAATTGCTGTTTATCCACCGCAAAACTTATCGCAAAAGCATGTCGATACGATTACAGATTATACGACACGCTTAGCGAGAGGATTAAACATTATTGGTCTATTAAACATTCAATACGTGATTTCAAATGATGAAGTATATGTAATTGAAGTAAACCCACGTTCAAGCCGTACGGTACCATTTTTAAGTAAAATTACGAATGTACCGATGGCGAATGTCGCGACAAAAGCTGTTTTAGGACAATCACTTGTAGAACAGGGATATCCAACAGGCTTAATTGAAGAGCCACAAGGTGTTTATGTAAAAGTTCCCGTTTTCTCATTTGAAAAACTTGGTCGCGTCGACATTACGCTTGGACCAGAAATGAAGTCAACAGGGGAAGTTATGGGGAAAGATTCGACACTTGAAAAAGCTTTATATAAAGGGCTTGTCGCATCTGGTATGGAGATTAAAGAGTACGGATCTGTATTAATGACAGTGTCAGATAAAGATAAACAAGAAATTGTTGATATTGCACGACGCTTTACGAATATTGGCTATAATATTTTAGCGACAGAAGGTACGGCAACAGTTTTAGAAGATGAAGGCATTCGTGTGGAAACCGTTGGCAAAATCGGTGCAGATGGTCCGACATTGCTCGATGTGATTCAAAAAGGTGAAGCACAACTCGTTATTAATACATTAACGAAAGGAAAACAGCCTGAACGAGATGGCTTCCGCATTCGTCGTCAAACAGTTGAAAATGGGATTCCATGTTTAACATCATTAGATACGGCAAACGCGATGTTACGTGTGATTGAATCGATGACATTTGATGCAGAAGCGATGCCAAAACAGGAGGTACGCATATGATCATTCAAGATCAAATGATCGTGACAAGTCAGCGAGAGATTGGACGAAATATTTTCGAGATGACATTACAAGGAAAATTGGTTAGCGAGATTTCTTCTCCTGGCCAATTCGTCCACATTCGTGTGACAGGTGGGTTTGACCACTTATTAAGACGTCCTATTTCAATCGCATCGATTAATCATGAAAACAAAGAAATGACCATTATTTATCGTGCTGAAGGGGATGGAACAAAAAGGTTAGCAATGAAAGAAACCGGTGCAATTGTTGATGTCCTAGGTCCGCTTGGGAATGGATTTCCAGTAGACGAAACGCAACCAGGTGAAACAGCCTATTTAATCGGTGGAGGGATTGGAGTCCCTCCACTCTATGAACTGTCAAAACAATTAACAGCTAAAGGTGTTCGTTGTGTGCATGTTTTAGGATTTCAGTCAGAAGACGTTGTGTTTTATGAAGAGGAATTTAGCGCACTTGGTGATACGCATATTGTGACCGTTGACGGCACAAAAGGAACAAAAGGGTTTGTCACAAATGTGATGGAAAACCTAGATGATCAATTTGCAACCTATTATAGTTGCGGACCGATGCCGATGTTACAAGCGGTTCAAACGATGTATGAAAATAAAAAAGGATTCCTGTCATTTGAACAACGTATGGGGTGCGGGATTGGTGCATGTTTTGCATGTGTATGTAAAACAACTGAACAATCGGAAGCAGACTATATTAAAGTATGTTCAGATGGTCCGGTATTTCCAGCAGGGGTGGTTGCTTTATGAGTAGATTGGCGATTGAGTTACCAGGTTTACAATTAAAAAATCCAATTATGCCAGCATCAGGCTGTTTTGGATTTGGACGTGAATATGCAGGACTATATGACTTATCAGTACTTGGTGCCATTATGATTAAAGCGACGACGCTAGAAACACGTTTTGGTAATCCAACACCTCGTGTAGCAGAGACACCATCAGGGATGTTAAATGCGATTGGTTTACAAAATCCTGGGCTACAAGGGGTTATGAGTAAAGAACTGCCTTGGTTAGAACAATTTGATGTGCCGATTATTGCAAATGTTGCGGGTACAGAAACAGCGGATTATGTAGAAGTAGCGAAAGAAATTTCAAAAGCATCTAATGTCAATGCATTAGAATTAAATATTTCTTGTCCGAATGTTAAAGAAGGTGGTATTACATTTGGAACAGATGCGTTAGTTGCGGAAGAATTAACACGTGCTGTGAAAGCAGTATCGCAAGTGCCTGTGTATGTGAAACTATCACCAAACGTAACTGATGTGAAAGAAATTGCAGTAGCAGTCGAACGTGGTGGCGCGGATGGCATTACGATGATTAACACATTACTTGGCATGCGTGTAGATGAAAAAACTGGAAAACCAGTAATCGCAAATGTGACAGGCGGCTTATCGGGTCCAGCAGTAAAACCAGTTGCATTGAAAATGGTTTATGAAGTGAGTCAAGTTGTGAACATTCCGATCATTGGAATGGGAGGCGTCATGAATGAACAAGACGTTATTGATTTTATGTCAGCTGGTGCGAGTGCAGTTGCCGTAGGGACGGCGAACTTTGTGGAACCATTTGTATGTCCGAATATTATTGAAGCATTGCCGAAAAAGCTTGATGAATTAGGCATTGATCATATTTCAGAAATCATTGGAAGGAGCCATCGATTATGAGACAATCACCAATCATTGCACTTGATTTCCCGAATGCAGAAGAAGCATTTCAATTTTTACAACCTTTCAAAGGCGATGCATTCGTAAAAGTAGGGATGCAATTGTATTATCAAGAAGGACCTTCCATTGTGAAGCGTTTAAAAGAACAAGGATATGATGTGTTTTTAGATTTGAAATTACATGATATTCCGAATACAGTCAAATCAGCGATGGAAGTATTAGCGAAACATGGCGCAGATTTGGTCAATGTCCATGCGGCAGGTGGTAAAGAAATGATGGCAGCGGCATTGGAAGGATTAGAAAATGGAACGCCAGAAGGTCAACAACGCCCTTCCATTATTGCGGTCACACAATTAACATCAACAGATGAATCACAAATGCAACGTGAACAATTAATTCAAGACTCGCTTGAAAATTCAGTTGTGCATTATGCTAAATTAGCACAAGAATCGGGTTTAGATGGTGTTGTTTGTTCGGTTCATGAAGCGGGGTTAATCGCTGAAGCTTGTGGCGAACAGTTTTTAAAAGTAACTCCGGGCATTCGTCTAGCAGATAGTGCAACAGACGATCAAAAACGGATTGCGACCCCTCATTTTGCACGTCAAAATGGTTCGACGCATATTGTTGTAGGTCGTGCGATTACAAAAGCAGCACAGCCTGTGAAAGCATATGAAACAGTGCAAGCTGATTGGGAAGGATTGACAAATTAATGAATAAAAAAGAGATTGCAAACGTATTACTTCGTGTCGGTGCGGTAGAATTAAATCCAAATGAGCTATTTACTTGGGCATCAGGTATTCAATCACCAATTTATTGTGATAACCGATTAACGATGTCAGATCCTATTGGACGTAAACAAATTGCAGAAGGAATTGCGCATATTATTCGTGAACAATATCCTGAAACGACTGTCATTGCTGGGACTGCAACAGCAGGAATTCCGCATGCCGCATGGGTAGCAGATATTTTACAATTACCAATGGTGTATGTCCGTTCATCGGCGAAGGGGCATGGACGTAGTCGTCAAATCGAAGGGAAAATTGCTGTAAATGATAAAGCGGTGATTATTGAAGATTTAATTTCAACTGGTGGTAGTAGTTTAAATGCAGCGGCTGCATTACGTAATGAAGGGGTAGAAGTAACAGGGATTGCTTCAATCTTTACGTATGAATTACAAAAAGCAGATGAGCAATTTGCTGCAGAAAATTTAACATATCATAGCTTAACAAATTTTGGTGCATTAATTGAAGCATCCAAAGAAAATGGTGCAATTGATGAGTCGTCAATTGAAAGTTTACTCGATTGGCATGGAAAATTGAAAGCAGGATTATTATAAGACATGACAAAGCGGATGCCTTAAGAAAAGCATCCGCTTTGTTATGTCGATTTCTGGAGTCTTTCCAAAAATAACTAGTTAAATTGATCATTCGCACCAAATGCTTTAAAAAACATTGCACACGATACAAGCTCTTCTTCACTGATTAATCAGTGCAAAGTCATGTGATCATTATTTTTTCTGTTGCATAATTGTACGAATAACCGGTTCTTCGGGTGTTACAAATAATGTTTTCTGTTCGAAATAAATGACAAATCCAGGCTTTGCGCCGCTCGGTTTTTTTACTTGCTTAACGGCAGTGTAGTCAACTGGAACGGAAGACGATTCACGTGCTTTACTAAAGTATGCAGCTAATAATGCAGCTTCTTGTAATGTCGCTTCGTCTGGATGATCATGATGAATGACAACATGTGAGCCTGGAATATCTTTCGTATGCAACCAAATATCATAACGATTGGCCATTTTAAAAGTTAAATAATCATTTTGTTTATTGTTTTTACCAACGGAGATTTGAACGCCAGTAGAAGAATAATACGTTTCTGGTTTTGGTTGTTTTTTCTTTTGTTTTTTCTGTTTACCACGCGCGCGCATATACCCTAACTCTGATAATTCATCACGAATTTCTGCAATGTCATTTGGGGATGCTTGCATCACTTGTTGCTTAATCATCTCGAAATAGTCGATATCTGCTTTCGTGATATCAATTTGTTCAGCAATCATGATGAGTGCATTTTTCGCTTTTGAATAACGTGCAAAATAGCGTTGTGCATTATCAATGGCAGACTTTTGTGGATCAAGTGGAATGGTTACAAAAGTGCCTTGCTCGTAATAGTTTTCTACGGTTGCTTCTGTTGCCCCTTTTTCAATTGCATAACTATTTGCAGTCAGTAATTCACCGTATAGCTGATACATATCAAGTTTTTCTGCAGCATGGATTTCTTTCTGCAATTTTGTTAACTTTGCTTCTAATTTTGCAATTTCATTTGTTAACCATCGCTCTAAATCTGCTGCTTGAGAGCGTACACGTTCGCGCTTTGCACGCTCAAAATAAAATGTATCGAGCATTTCCCCAAGCGTTTCAAATGTCTCCATTACTTCATCAGCATGTGTAAGATGTGTTGCTGAAAAAACAGTCCGCTGATTGATCGTGGCGATTGTTGGGGTACAACGATCCCCTGTAAAACTTGTTAAAAAAGTTTTGAAAATGGAATAAGGATCCAGTTCGGGGGCAGCTTGTATACGTGCCCATAATTCATTTCCATGAATTGGTGAAAAACCGGCAAGAATTTGGACGAAATCACGACCTGTTTCAATGGAAGCTAATCGTGAATAAAATGGTGCTTTTGCCATTGTAAATGGATTGTCTTTTTCTTGAGCTGGTGGTGCGATATACGGTTGCCCTGGTAAAATCGTGCGATGTCGGTTCATTGACGGTGGTAAATGTTTCAAACTATCAATCATCATATGACGTGCAGGATCAACGAGAATGATATTACTATGTCTGCCCATTATTTCAACGTATAAGGATCGTTCAATATCATCGCCAAGTTCATTACGCGCACGAATCGTTAGAACGATGATTCTGTCCGATTGTTGCTGTGCAATTTTTGTAATAATGCCCCCTTCTAGATGCTTTCGTAATACCATACAAAACATCGGTGGTTCTTGTGGGTTTGAAATTGCCTCATTTGTTAGATGCATCCTTGCATATGAAGGATGAATTGACATTAATAAACGTGCATTTTTTCCTTGTGCTCGAATAGTAAAGATTAATTCGTGTTCGTTAGGTTGATGGATTTTAGAAATTCGTCCATCTTGTAATTGTTGTAATTCGTGTACGATTGCTGTTGTGAATAAACCATCAAATGCCATTTTTAAGCCTCTTTCATTTCTTTTGTTCTATTTTAGCACTCTCAGCACCATTTATGCTATAATATGAACAAAGTTGTTAGGAGAATGCACTTCGCCACGAAGTCATATCAACTCGCGATTAATTATTGTAAAAAGAGGGATTAGATGTATAAGAAACGTGGACTTCTAATTGTTCTTTCTGGTCCATCAGGGGTTGGAAAGGGTACTGTCCGAAAAGAATTATTTTCACATCCAGATACAAATTATGAGTATTCTGTTTCAATGACGACAAGAGCGCCGCGTGAAGGTGAAGTCGATGGTGTTGATTATTTCTTTAAAACCCGAGAAGAGTTCGAATCATTAATCGAACGAGGGCGTTTATTGGAACATGCAGAGTATGTCGGAAATTATTATGGAACGCCACTTGACTATGTTGAAGAAACATTAGAAGCTGGCCGTGATGTGTTTTTAGAAATTGAAGTAGTCGGCGCTGAACAAGTTCGTAAGCAAGTGCCAGATGGCTTATTCATTTTCTTAGCACCACCAAGTTTATCGGCATTAGAAGACCGTTTAATTGGTCGTGGGACAGAATCAGCAACCGTTATCCAATCACGTGTTCAAAAAGCGCGGGAAGAATTGGACATGATGAATTTATACGATTATGTCGTTGAAAACGATGAAGTGCATCATGCATGCGAACGAATTAATGCAATTGTTGTAGCTGAACATTGTCGCAGAGAACGTGTAGAAAAAAGATATAAGGAAATGTTGGAAGGAGAATTTTAATGTTACATCCATCAATTGACGCATTACAAGAAAAAATCGAATCCAAATATACGCTCGTATCGTTAGCAGCGATGCGTGCACGAGAAATGCAAGAGCAAAACAATCCACAGTTAGCATCGTACAAATCGCATAAATTTGTTGGTAAAGCGCTAGAAGAAGTTGTGGAAGGCGTGTTAACGAAAGAAGCTCAAGACGAATCAATCGTCTACGAAGACGAAATTTAATCGATTCTCTCGATTTTATGAGATGAAATAATTGAACGATAACATGATGTGATACTCCCAAAGAACGTTAGCTTCTTCGGGAGTTTGTCATTTTAGAAAGGGAGAATGGCATGTTAAAAGATCGAAAAATTTTACTTTGTGTGACGGGTGGTATTGCCGTATATAAAGCAGTCGCACTCGTCAGTAAGTTATCGCAAGCGGGGGCAAATGTAAAAGTCATGATGACGGACTCAGCAAAGCAATTTGTGACACCGCTAACATTTCAAGTAATGTCACGAAATGATGTGTATTTTGATACATTTGATGAAAAAGATTCAAGTGTGATTGCACATATTGATTTAGCAGATTGGGCGGACTTGATTGTCGTTGCACCTGCAACAGCTAATGTCATTGGAAAAGTAGCAAATGGGATTGCAGATGATATGGTAACAACAACGATTTTAGCTTCTACCGCAGACGTGTGGTTTGCACCCGCAATGAATGTTGATATGTATGCAAGTAAAGCCGTGATGCGCAATATTGAACGATTAGACCAAGATGGCTATCGTTTTATAGAACCGTCAGAAGGCTTTTTAGCATGTGGATATGTTGGAAAAGGACGCTTGGAAGAGCCAGAAAAAATTGTAGAGGTGATTCGTGCACATTTTGCACCGAAACACTTACCGTTAACAGGTAAAAAAGTTGTTGTAACTGCAGGTCCTACTGTAGAAAGAATCGATCCTGTTCGCTACGTGTCGAATTTTTCGAGTGGAAAAATGGGCTATAGTATGGCAGAAGCTGCAGCTAAATTAGGAGCCGAAACGGTATTGATTTCTGGTCCGGTTTCATTAGAAAAGCCGAAAGGTATTCGAGTGGTCGATGTAGAAAGTGCTGCACAAATGTTTGATGCTGTGCGTGCAGAATATGACGATGCGACGATGGTCATTAAGTCAGCAGCAGTAGCGGATTATCGTCCAGCACATATCCATGGGCAGAAAATGAAAAAATCTGATGATGATGCAGTATTGGAAATAGAAAGAACGACTGATATTTTGAAAACATTAGGTGAATTGAAAAAAGAGCAATTATTAGTCGGATTTGCTGCCGAAACTGAACAAGTGTTGACATATGGAAAAGGGAAGCTTGAACGGAAAAACTTAGATTATATTATCGTAAATGATGTAACGGATCCGGGCGGTGGATTCGGAAGTGATACGAATGTCGTGACGTTATTGTCAAAGAAAGGATTCGAACAATCATTTGATGCGATGTCGAAAAAAGTACTTGCTGAACAATTATTGAATATGATCGTTCAGCAAGAAGGATTTGATCAACAAAAATGATTGCTGAAGTGATTGTTGATGTAGCAGCGTATCCGATTGATCGTCCATTTGACTATAAAGTACCAATCGCTTATCAACAAGCAATGTCAGAAGGAATTCGTGTGAAAGTTCCATTTGGCAGACGCAAAGTGATTGGGTATGTCGTCGCATTAAAAGAAGAAAGTTCATTTGATTCGAAAAAATTACGCTCAATCGAACAATTAGTCGATCTGGACCCTATTTTGTCCGAAGAGCAATTAGCACTGTCAACGTGGTTAGCAGAGCGCACATTGTCGTATCGAATTGATACATTGCAAGTAATGTTACCTGCTGCAATGCGTGCGAAATACGATAAAATTCTTACGATTCATCAACCAACAGACATTAAAGATGAGGCTTTTCAACGATTTGTGAATGGACGTGTTCGGATTCCGTTGGATGAAGTCCGTGATGCTGATTTATTAGATCAGTTGAAAAAATACGTGCGTGATGGAACTGTAACGATTGAGACGACCATTGAACAACAAGTGAAAAAGAAAAAAGTGCGTATGATTCAGATTGCAGATAACCATACATTGCAAGCGATTGAAACAACCATCGCTCCAAATGCAAAACGACAAGTAGAAATGATTGCTTGGTTATTAGCGCATGCATCGGAAAAAGTGTTGGCGAAAACGATTTTAGATGAGACAGGTTCATCTTCTGCCGTATTAAAAACAATGCTTGAGAAAGGAATTGGAACGGAAAGCTATGAAGAAGTGTATCGAGAACCATTAGATCCGTCATTAAAAGATGTTCCAATCCCAGAAAAACTGACAACAGAACAACAAGAAGCACTTGAGCCGATTGAACAGGCAATTGAAGAAAAACGACCTGAAACTTTCTTATTGCATGGTGTGACAGGAAGCGGAAAGACTGAAGTATATTTGCGTGCGATTGAAAAAGTATTAGCAAATGGTCAGGAAGCGATTGTTCTCGTTCCAGAAATTTCTTTAACACCGCAAATGACGGCTCGTTTTAAAGCACGTTTCGGTCATCTTGTTGCAGTCATGCATAGTGCACTTTCTCAAGGAGAAAAGTATGATGAATGGCGGAAAATTGACCGCGGAGAAGTAAAAGTTGTCGTAGGTGCTCGTTCGGCTATTTTTGCACCATTTAAAAATATTGGTATTATCATTTTAGATGAGGAACATGAGTCGACATATAAGCAAGAAGAGTCACCTCGTTATCATGCACGAGACGTTGCGATTGAACGAGCAAAGTTTTATCAATGTCCGGTTATTTTAGGCAGTGCAACACCGTCATTAGAGTCCTATGCACGAACAACAAAAAATGTATACACGTTACTTACGTTAACGAAACGTGCCAAAGAAATCGCAATGCCAACTGTTGCTATTGTTGATATGCGTGCGCAATTACAATTGGGCAATCGGTCGATGTTCTCCATTGAACTTGCGGATGCAATTCGAGATCGATTAGCTAAAAAAGAACAAATTGTCCTATTTTTAAATCGTCGCGGCTTTTCATCATTTGTGTTATGCCGTGATTGTGGCACGACGGTCGAATGTCCAAACTGTGATATTTCCTTAACCTATCACCGTGTAAGTGAATTATTAAAATGTCATTATTGTGGTCATGAAGAGCGAGTACCAACACAATGTCCACAATGTGAAAGTGAGCATATTCGCTTTTTTGGAACAGGGACGCAACGTGTAGAAGAAGAAATTATGAAGCTGTTTCCAGAAGCACGCGTCATTCGGATGGATGTTGATACGACAAGTCGAAAAGGCTCACATGAAAAATTACTGCGACAATTCAGTGAAGGGGAAGCTGACATTTTACTTGGGACGCAAATGATTGCAAAGGGATTAGATTTTCCAAATATTACATTAGTTGGCGTACTTGCTGCAGATACGACGCTACATTTAGCTGATTTTCGAGCAGCCGAAAAAACCTTTCAACTGATGACGCAAGTGAGTGGACGTGCAGGGCGACATGAATTGCCTGGAGAAGTCTTTATTCAAACGTATTCACCTGAACATTATGCGATTGAACTTGCAAAAGAACAGCATTATGAATCGTTTTATGAGATGGAAATGAAAACACGCAAACAATTTGGTTATCCGCCATTTTATTATTTTACATTGATTCAGTTTTCACATGAAGATGTATTGAAAGTAAATGAATTCGCACAAAAAGCAACGACTTTTTTACGCGAACAATTATCAACTACAACGATGATTATTGGACCGACTGCATCTGCAATTAGTCGCATGAATAATAGATATCGTTACCAATGTTTGATAAAATACAAACAGGAATCGAAGTTGACACCGACATTACAACAGCTCATAAAAATGTATCGTTCCGACTGGATGAAACATGGCTTAACAATGACTGTTGATATGGATCCAATGTCAATTTTTTAATAGAAAAGAGGAAATAGATTTGGCAATACGAGAAGTTGTGAAGTATCCATCGCCGATACTTGAGAAAAAATGCAAAGAAGTAACAAAGTTCGATAAAAAGTTAGCAAAGTTATTAGATGATTTATATGACACTATGATTGCGACCGATGGTGTTGGTATTGCTGCACCACAGATTGGAGAAAATGTTCAAGTTGCGATTGTCGATTTAGGTGATGGTCAAGACACGATTGAAATGATCAATCCGGAAGTCGTTGCAACGGGCGGTTTAGATGTTGATATTGAAGGTTGCTTAAGTTTTCCAGACTTATATGGAGAAGTTGAACGTCCTTACTATGTGAAAATCGAAGCGCAAGAACGTGATGGTTCTATATATGAATTAGAAGCAGAAGACTTTACGGCACGCGCTATTTTACATGAAATTGATCATTTACATGGTGTGTTATTTAATTCCAAAATCCAAAGAATTGTTCCGCTAGAAGAAATTGAAGAAATCGAGCGTAACGCAGAAGAGATTGAAAAAATGATGCAAGAAGGTGAAAAAGAATGACATCAATCGTTTTTATGGGAACACCAGACTTTTCGGTACCGATCTTAACTATGCTAAAAGAAGAAGGATATGATGTTATAGCAGTTGTCACGCAACCAGATCGACCAGTTGGCCGAAAGCGCATTTTAACACCACCTCCTGTAAAAGTTGAAGCAGAACGTTTAAACATTCCTGTCATTCAACCTGAAAAACTTGTTGGTTCAGCAGAGCTGCAAGAAATTATTCAATTGAATGCAGATTTAATCGTTACAGCAGCATTTGGTCAATTACTACCGACAGAACTATTGGAAGCACCGCGTCTTGGTTGCATCAATGTTCATGCATCGTTATTACCAAAGTATCGTGGAGGAGCACCAATTCATCAAGCCATTATTGATGGAGAGACAGAAACAGGTGTTACGATTATGTATATGGTTGAAAAATTAGACGCGGGTGACATGATTTCGCAAGTAACCGTTCCAATTGAGGAAACGGATCATACTGGTCGAATGTTTGAAAAATTGTCAACAGCAGGCGTTCAATTATTACGTGAAACAATGCCAGCAATTGTTGATGGGACAAATGATCGCATTGTTCAGGATGAATCACTTGTAACGTTTGCACGCAATATTTCACGTGAACAAGAACGGATTGACTGGACGAATCAAGGCGAGTCTATCTACAATCAAATTCGCGGCTTACACCCATGGCCCGTTGCCTACACAACTTTTCAAGCGCAAAATGTGAAAATTTGGTGGGCAGAAAAAGTAGAAATGCCATCAGATGCAACACCAGGAACAATTATTGCGATTGAAAAGGATCGTATTATTGTGAAAACAGGAAACGAAGTTGCCATCGCGATTACAGATATTCAACCCGCAGGTAAAAAACGTATGGAGGCACAGGTGTTTATTAATGGTGTTGGTTCGACGTGGAAAGAAGGAGAACAATTCGTATGAGTAAGCAGCAGAAAAAAATATGGACAGGCAATGTTCGAGATGCTGCGTTGTCGATGTTAATCGATATTGAGAAAAATCAGGCATACAGCAATTTACTTTTGCATAAAACGATTGAAAAATATGCCATTCATGATAAAGACCGTAGTTTATTAACAGAATTAACATACGGTCCGTTACAGTATAAAATGACATTAGATTATTACTTGGAGCCTTTTGTCAGAGGAAAATTGGACCATTGGGTTCGTCAACTATTACGCATGTCATTGTATCAAATTGTGTATTTAACAAAAATCCCACCACATGCTGTTGTTCATGAAGCCGTCGAAATTGCCAAAAGACGTGGTCATAAACGAATTGCACCAACTGTGAATGGCATCTTACGTTCTGTATTACGTGAAGGCGTCCGTTCTGTTGAAGAGATTGCAGATCCAATTGAACGATTAGCCATTGAAACGAGCCATCCAACTTGGCTCATTAAACGTTGGGTTGCACAATATGGTGAAACAGTTACACGTGATATCGCACATGCGAATAATCGCCAGCCAAACTTTTCATTTCGGGTGAATGAAACACGAACGACAGTTGAAAAAGTGGTTGCTGCACTTGAAGATGAAGGGATAAAAACACGTCCTGGTGAAATCATAGCAGAATGTTTAATTAGCGAAAGTGGGAATCCTGCAAACACATCCGTTTATCGTGAAGGGCTTATGACGATTCAAGATGAAAGTTCGATGTTACCTGTTCAAGCATTACAATTATCAGAAGGATTAAAAGTACTCGATATGTGTGCGGCACCAGGTGGAAAGACGACACATATCGCTGAAAAAATGAATGATCAAGGTGAAGTATATGCGCATGATGTCCATGACCATAAAGTAAAGTTAATCGAGAAAAATGCGAAACGCTTACACTTGTCATCCATTCAAACCAAAAGTGGTGATAGTCGAAAACTCGTCGATGTATATGGGGAAGCGCAGTTTGATCGGATTTTACTTGACGCACCTTGTAGTGGTTTCGGGGTCATTCGTCGTAAACCTGAGATTAAATATACGAAGACAGCAGATGATGTTGAGCAATTATCGACGATTCAGTTTGATTTATTAACAACTGCGGCACAATTATTAAAAGAAAACGGCATACTTGTTTATAGTACTTGCACGATTGATGAGAAAGAAAATCAAGAAATGGTTCAGCGTTTTCTAGCTGCACAGCCGAATATGGCGTTAGCACCATTAGGAACATTGCAGTCAAATGAGTCCTTACACATTGAAAATGACGTACTGCAAGTATTGCCACAACAGTTTAATGGAGATGGATTTTTCGTGGCTGCATTTAAAAAGCATGTAAAGTAGTAGGTTTGGAGGCGCACAATATGCAATTTGAAGTTCTTTCTGATATTGGAAAAAAAAGAACATTAAATGAAGATAGTGCCGCAGTATTCACATTAAGAGATGACGTCATTTTAGCCGTTATTGCTGATGGCATGGGAGGCCATCAAGGTGGAGATTTTGCAAGTTCAACAGCACTTCGCCTCGTTGGAGAAGCTTTTGAAAAAATAAAAGAGGTGCCTCTCGAGCAACATAGTGATTGGATGGAATGGTTACAAGAAACGGCATTATATGTCAATCGAACATTGTACAATTATGCTTCTGAACATAAAGAGTTAGAAGGAATGGGAACGACGATGGAAATTGTTCTCATTTATGATCGTACATGCTTTGGTGTCCACATTGGAGATAGTCGGGTTTATTCTATTCAAGATGGAACGATTACTCAAGTTACATCGGATCATTCTTATGTCAATGTACTAGTGAACAGCGGTGAAATTACAGAGCAAGAAGCAAAAGTCCATCCACAAAGAAATTGGATTATTAAAGCGGTAGGGTCGGAGCGATTTTTAGAACCTGATTGCTATAGCTTTTCAATGGAAGAAGAGATGTATATTTTAATTTGTTCTGATGGACTAAGTAATAAATTAAACAATGATGAAATTAAAAATATTGTATTATCGAATTTAACATTGAAAGAAAAAACAATTTCATTAGTAGAGATGGCGAATAAAAAAGGCGGAGAAGATAATATTTCCGTTATTTTACTACATTCTCCTCAGCAGGAGGTGGAGTAAAATGATTGGAAGAAGAATCGGTAGTCGCTATGAGATTATTCGCTATATCGGTGGCGGTGGAATGTCGCGTGTTTATTTGGCACGTGATATGATTTTGGACCGTGATGTAGCGATTAAAATATTAAATTATGACTTTTCGAATGAAGAAGAATTGAAAAGAAGATTTATGCGCGAAGCTTTATCGGCAACGAGCTTAACCCATCCAAATATTGTCAATATATACGATGTTGGCGAAGACGGTGATTTCTATTATCTAGTGATGGAATATGTTGATGGTCAAACATTAAAAGAATACATTGTTGAACACGGTCCACTTACACCTGAACAAGCTATTCCAATTATGGAACAGCTCGTTTCGGCCATTTCAAATGCGCATTATAATGGGATTATTCATCGTGATATTAAACCGCAAAATATTTTAATGGACCATGATGGTAATGTGAAAATTACCGATTTTGGCATCGCCATGGCGTTAAGTGCAACGGTTCAAACACGGACCAACTCAGTGCTAGGGACTGTACACTATTTATCACCAGAGCAAGCACGTGGTGGAATGGCGACAAAAAAATCCGATATTTATGCACTCGGAATCGTGTTGTATGAATTATTAACGGGAAAATTACCATTTTCGGGTGAATCAGCAGTGGCCATCGCTTTAAAACATTTACAAGAAGATACACCTTCGGTAAAAGCGTTATTTCCAACAATTCCACAAAGTGTTGAAAATGTTATTTTAAAAGCAACAGCGAAGGAATCTATCGTTCGTTATCAATCTGCGGAAGAGATGCTAGAAGACTTATCAACGGTATTATTACCTGAACGAGGAAATGAAGTACGGTTTACGCCAACATTTGATGATGAGGCGACGATGGTCATTCCAATTGTAAATGACAAAACTTCGTATGATGATATTGAAGCAACGAAGAAAGTCGATCCTGTCGTACCATTAGAAACAGCAAAATCTCAAGATGTGGAAGAAAAACAAGAAAATGAGGAAATAGATGAAAAAGCTGCTTCAGCAACAGCATCATCTACTAAAAAAGCTAAGAAAACACCTGAAAAGAAAAAACGAAAGAAAGCATTATGGATCATTGCAAGTATCGTTCTACTGGCGATTATTTTATTATGTATTTTCGTATTGCCAGATGCATTAGGATGGAAAAAATATGAAATTCCAAATATTGTTGATATGGAAGAAGCAGAAGCCATTCAATTATTAGAAAAAGAAGGATTCAAACTAAAAGAAGTAATTGAACGTACTTCCGATGACATAGACATTGGGCATGTTATTAAGTCTAGTCCAGAAGCTGGAAAGAAACGTCCGAAACGAGCAGAAGTGACGTTATATGTAAGTACTGGAAAAGAATTATCAGAAGTAAGTCAATATGTTGGGGAAAACTATGACCGAATTGCGAGTTTATTAGAAAATGAAGGGTTTCACCATATACGCATTGAGGAAGAATATTCCGATGAAGAGCAAGGGCAGATTATTGCACAACAACCTGAAGCGGGCACAGAAGTTGTGTTAGGTGATACTGATTTACGTTTAACTGTTAGTAAGGGCGTTGAGCGGATCGCTATTCAAGATGTGACGGGTTTTACAGAAAACCAATTACATGAATATGAGACTGCTTCAGGTTTTAAAATCAGCATCGTTAAAAGTGAATACTCTGATTCTGTCGAAGAAGGGGAAGTCATTTCACAAAAACCTTCTAAAGGAACAGAATTGACAAAGGGTTCTACAATTGAAGTAGTCATTTCAAAAGGCAAAGAACCGAAACCGACAAAACATATCGTCCAAAAAGTTAAAATTCCTTATGTAGAACAAGCAGCGGAAGAAGACGAAGATGAAGACGATGATGAGAATGAAGACAAAAAAGACAAAAAAGATCAGAAACCACAAAAAATCAAAATTTACGTACAAGATCGCTCCCATTCGATGGCTGATCCATATGATGAATTTGAAATTGTGAAAGATACAGAAGTGACAATAAAACTTGAATTGGATGAAGGAGAACGTGGTGCTTATCGAATTATGCGCGACGACGTCCAAATCGAAGAAAAATCATTTCAATATGAAGATGGAGAATAAAGGAGGGCGTTATGCTGAAAGGACAAATTAGAAAAGCGATTAGTGGTTTTTATTATGTTCAAGACGGTGATGAGTTAGTTGCTTGTAAAAGTCGTGGGGTTTTTCGTAAAAAAGGCATCCACCCACTTGTTGGAGATTATGTGACCTATCAAAATGATGGGTCACAACCTGTCGTAATGGAAGTCCATGAACGAAAAAATGCATTAGTCCGTCCACCAATCGCGAATGTTGACCAAGCATTACTTGTATTTTCGATTGTAGAACCGGATTTTAGTACCCATTTACTCGACCGTTTTTTGACTGTGATTGAATCGCATCGTGTTGAACCAATCATTTGTTTAACGAAAAAAGATTTGGCGGATGAAGAAACGATTCAGCGTGTGCAAAAACAAGCTGACTATTATGCATCTATTGGCTATCAAGTCATTACAACATTTATCGATGATCCACAATTACCAACCATCTTAGCACCTATTTTAAAAGACCGAATTACCGTATTGGCTGGTCAGTCTGGTGTTGGAAAATCAACATTATTGAATAGTGCATTACCTGCGTTAGGATTGAAAACAGGTGAGATTTCAGATGCGCTAGGACGTGGAAAACATACAACGAGGCATGTAGAGTTATTAGAAGTCGCCAATGGACTAGTTGCTGATACACCAGGATTTAGTTCATTAGAGTTTACGAATATCGAAAAAGAACAATTGTCAGATCAGTTCGTTGAATTTCACCAACATGCTGCTGACTGCAAATTCCGAGGTTGTTTACATTTGAATGAACCTCAATGTGCCATTAAAGCGCTTGTGAAAGAGGGCGTCATTGCACAGCATCGATATGAACATTACATCTATTTTTTAAATGAAATTATGGAGAGAAAGCCGAGGTATTCATAACAATGATTAAAATTGCCCCATCTATTTTAGCTGCAAATTTTGCAAAATTAGGAGAAGAAATTCAAGAGGTTGAAAAAGCAGGTGCAGATTTGATTCATGTTGACGTCATGGATGGTCATTTCGTTCCGAATATTACATTTGGTCCACTTGTCATGGATGCAATTCGACCATTAACGAATTTGCCACTGGACGTTCATTTAATGATTGAAAATCCAGATCAATATATTGAAGCATTTGCAAAGTCGGGCGCAGATTATATTACTGTACACGTTGAAGCATGTCCGCATCTACATCGTACATTACAATTAATTCGCTCTTTGGGTGTGAAATCTGGTGTTGTCTTAAATCCGCATACACCAATTGAATCCATTTTGCACGTATTAGATGAAGTAGATATGGTGTTATTTATGACCGTGAACCCAGGATTTGGCGGGCAGAAATTTATTTCTTCAGTGTTACCAAAAGTAGAAGCATTATCAACGATTATTCGCGAACGTAATTTAGCGATTGATATTGAGATTGATGGTGGCGTTGACGAAAAGACGATTGTGCCTTGTGTAGAAGCAGGGGCAACGATTCTTGTTGCAGGTTCGGCAATTTTTGGAAAAGAAGATCGCACAGAAGCGTTGCAAACCATTAAAAAAGCTGGTGAAGGAGCGCTTCGTCAGTGACCATTGCAATCGTTTGTGCGGGTGGACCAAAATCAGAAGTAATGTCTTTTACCCCATTTGAACAACGAGATGTGATTTATATTGGCGCAGATCGTGGAGCAATTCATTTAATGGAACAAGGCATTGTTCCAAAAGAGGCAATTGGCGATTTTGATTCTGTCAGTCAAAAAGAATATGAGCAAATTCAAGCGACTGTCGAAACCGTTGATGCGTTCCAAGCGGAGAAAAATGAAACGGATACGGAGTTAGCTGTTGAAAGAGCAATCGCTTATAAGCCGACCGAAGTCATTTTAACAGGCGTTACTGGTGGGCGCTTAGATCATATGATGTCTGCAATCCAATTGTTATTACGTTTTCAAGAGAAAGAAAAACATATTTCTTTTTCTGTACGGAATCAACAAAATAAACTATCTATTTTATTTCCAGGAACACATCAGCTCACGAAAGATTCATCCTTTCAATATATTTCATTTTTTCCGTTAAGAGAACGTGTTGAGCATATTACGTTAACGGGTTTTCGATATGATATCGAAGATGAACAAATCGATTTTGGAACGACTATGTTTACGAGTAATGAGCTTTTAGACGAGACAGGTACTATTTCGTTTTCTGACGGCATATGCTTAGTAGTAAGGAGTTCAGATGCTTGAAAGGAGCGAAATAATGCGCGTCTATACGTTTACATTACCGAAATTTGTGAGTGGGTTTGTTCGAAAGTGTATAACGGTGTTACAAAAAGAGGAAAAGCCGACATCGTCTTCTAAGAAAAGGAAAAAAAGGCAAAATAAAATGCCAGGTTGAATTGTCAACCTGGCATTTTTCTTTTCATTGGAACGCAACAAAATAATCATTTCATTTGAAGATGATTTTCGACAAAGAAAAACATCCTTCAATAGTTGAAATCATTTATTTTACATTAAACGCGTTGAACTTTACCTGATTTTAATGCTCTTGCAGAAACCCAAACACGTTTAGGTTTACCGTCAACAAGAATACGAACTTTTTGTAAGTTTGCACCCCAAGTACGGCGGCTATGGTTTAGAGCGTGTGAACGCGTGTTTCCAGTGCCTACTTTACGACCAGTGATAACACATTGTTTCGCCATGTCTATTCCTCCTAATATAAATATATCTAATGATGCACTCATTAATTTGCATACAACTTAATTTATCATAAAGCAAGTCGAATAGCAACTAATTTTCAACTCTGGTGGAATGTTTTTACTTATTTCCATAAGTTCGTTTTTTCGACTAGCAACATTTTGTTCTGGTAATTTTTTTCGTATTCCAACGATTCTTTTCACTTTTTAGATTTGTTATTTCAAAGTTTTTTTCAATAATTCACATTCAATCGTTTGCAAACGTTTCTCTGTTTTTTCAATCTTAAAGTGAGCCACATCGGCTTTATCTTCGTTTACTTTATCTAAAAAACTTTTTTGCCTACTTTTACGAGTCGTTTTCATTTGTTCATCATGTTGTATTTTCAAATCACGCGTAATTTCTTCAAACCTTAAACCGTAATTTCCAGCGCAATTTTTCAACGTGATATTTTCGTTTGAACGCTCCCGATTAATATTAAAATTCGTTTCCAAAATTCTATCAACGTTGGGCTTACCGATTCCATGTAAATCACTTGTCGTTTTAATTCGGTTAACCCTAAATATTGCTTTGCCATGATAAAAATCCCTTTTTAGTTAATATTTATGTACTAGAAAAAGGGATGAATTGGAACATTAAAGTGCCAATTAGAGAAAAGCATTAGCATATCAGCATTAGGTATATATTTGTACCCTTGCCAATAGTGTGCGCTTTGCTAGGCTAAGACCTTGGGCTTTGCCTAAACCCACGAGGGAGATATTCCCCCTCGACTCCTTCCAAAAAACTCCCCCAACCCTTCACTTTTTGAGGGTCTTGCTTTTGGCTTAATGGTCAACTCCCTAAATTCCTTCCGTTTCGCTCCAGTCAGACAATTACCGTTGACCATCCCTTTTATTTTCCCACTGATTCCCTTCTAAAAAACAGTAGTAATCTTAATTTCTTTACCTTTAATTAATTCCGCCAAAATAATTCCATCTATTTTTACATGATCAAGTATATCTTGATCATCGCTACCAAAATGCTCACTCACTACTTCTCGACCCATCCATAAAACTCTTCCTTCTGAAGTATGAGAAATAAAATATTCTTTCCCATGATAAACAAATTCAATTTCCCTACCTTGTTTTAAGTAAAATAAAAAATGTTCGTAACTAATACTTTCACCTACTGGGACATCATCAAACGTTCTTTGTTTATCCATATCATCACAACCTTTCTTAATGACCAGTTCTTTTACCATTAGACCAGGTATGTCTATGTGGAAACTTATATTTTCCAGCATGCCTATAATCAATATCAAGATCCGCTTTACCATTTTTATCGTAATATCTTCTCTGTTTTACACCCTAACTATCTTTTAAATCTTTTGAAGATAAGGCTTTACCTTTAATAGGCAATGAAGTTTTCTTAGATGTAGATGGAGTTGAATGATTCGATGTCTTAGATCCATTTTTTTTCGCTTTTTTATATGCCTTTTCAGCGAAATATACAGCCACTTTATTATGTATCCAAGAACCAGCCTTATATGTAACACCACCTACAATAACCACTCCAGTTACAGTTAATGCTATTTTTCCAATACCTGGAATAAAATAAACACCTGCTGGTACTGCAATAGCACGAGTTTGAATTCCCTCACTGTCTAAATTTCCATTGGAACAGCCAGCAAAACATGAAATTGAGGGTGATATGTGCCATACCATTCACTTTATTTATCCCAATTTCGAGTAACTTCCATCGCGCGAAAATAACTTTTAACCGACCTTTTTAATTATGTATAGCCAGTAAATCGATTCCACGCTTTTATCATCTGATCCATCGTGTCTTTTAAATTTTCACCTTCAACATTTCGAACTGTTAACGTGAGAAAAAACACTTTACTTTTTCCCGTTCATTCATTTCTTGAATGATTCTTTCATTGTGAACAACAAATAATTTCCGCGATCATACATGCGTTCAGGTATTTTCATCAATTCCTCAACTTCGGCATGGTGGTCAGCCATTAGTAAAGAACGCTTTTTCTTACCTTTCCAGTCACGTTCTTTCTCTTTACTATTTTTATCACTTAATATTTCAAGGGGACACGATTCATCTATGACACTCGTGTTATCATGTTCAATTTGCCCCATTGCTCACACAGGTCTATTTGTGCTATCATTTGGGTGTGAATTCATAAGAAACCTCGCCTTCTGGTGAGGATATAAAAACCCACCGTAGATTGTTATTCGACATTTCAATCATAACAGGTGGTTTTTTTACATGTCAAAAGGCGTATAAACATAGATAGTTCTATAGACAAACGCTGTTTTACACCACTTGAGTTCTTTCTATATGTATATATGTATCAAGTAAAAAATCTTTACATTATGTCTTTTTCGTTATATATATATATAAAGAACAGGAAAATGATTAAAAGTGCATGCTGGAATACATTCGTTTAGAAACTACTCAGAAGTTATGTATTTATGAACAATATGAACATTCCTTTTCATATGAAGTCGTGTATAGTACAATGAATGAATGATAAGATGCGAGGGGGACGAAATTATGTCAATCGAAATGAGAAATGAATTTGGTAAGATTGATATTACGAATGATGTGATTGCTCAAGTTGTCGGTGAAGCATCAACAGAATGTTACGGTATCGTTGGGATGGCATCTAGACATCAGATTCGCGATGGGCTAACAGAAATATTAAGAAAAGAAAACTTTACGCGTGGCGTGATTGTGCGTCATATCGGTGAGGAAACACATATTGATGTACACGTCATTGTTGGGTATGGCACGAAAATTTCAGAAGTTGCTTATCAAGTACAATCAAAAGTGAAATATACATTGAAAACAGTGTTAGGATTGGATGTTAAATCGATTAATGTTTTTGTTCAAGGCGTCCGTGTGGCGAACTTTTAGAAGGAGGAAATTGTAAGAATGAATGTTATAGATGGAGTGAAATTTTCAGAAATGGTGGGCCTTGGTGCACATCATCTTTATGAAAATGCGGATTATGTTGACTCGTTGAACGTATTCCCTGTTCCAGACGGAGATACAGGAACAAATATGAACTTATCTATGTCTTCTGGTGCAAAAGAAGTTGCAGCAAACACAGTTGAACATATTGGTGAGACAGCGAAAGCATTATCAAAAGGACTATTAATGGGCGCACGTGGAAATTCAGGTGTGATTTTATCACAATTATTCCGTGGTTTCAGTAAAGCGATTGAAAATGAAGCAAAAATTGACGGTAAGCAATTTGCAGATGCGTTACAATATGGCGTCGAAACAGCGTATAAAGCAGTGATGAAACCAGTTGAAGGAACGATTCTAACCGTTGCAAAAGATGCAGCGCGTATTGGTGTGGAAAAAGCAGAAGAAACGACAGATATGATTGAAGTCATGGAAGCTGTTGTTGCAGAAGCAAAACGTTCTCTAGACCGTACACCAGATTTATTACCAGTGTTAAAAGAAGTAGGCGTTGTTGATAGTGGTGGACAAGGACTTTTATTTGTCTATGAAGGATTCCTTGCATCATTGAAAGGTGAAGAATTACCAGTCCGCTCAAACGTGAATGAAATGGAAGAGTTAGTGAGTGCGGAGCATCATCGTAACGTGCAAGACTTTATGAGCACGGAAGACATCGTATTTGGTTATTGTACAGAATATATGGTGAAATTTGAAGAGGACAAACTCGTAAATCATCCATATGACGAAACTGCGTATCGCGAAGCATTAAGCGCTTACGGAGATTCATTACTTGTTATTTCGGATGATGAGATTGCAAAAGTACATATCCATACTGAACAGCCAGGCGATGTATTGACGCTAAGCCAACAATATGGTTCGTTAATTAATATTAAAATTGAAAACATGCGTCAGCAACATATCGATATCGTTGGTGACAAGAAAGAAGCGGAGAAAGAGCAACATCCATATGCGGTTGTGACAGTCGCAATGGGGACTGGAATTGCTGAACTACTAAGAAGTGTAGGCGCTTCAGTTGTCATTGAAGGTGGACAAACGATGAACCCTTCAACTGAAGATATTGTGAAAGCAATTGAAGAAGTCGGCGCGGAAAAAGTATTAATTTTACCTAACAATAAAAATATTGTGATGGCAGCAGAGCAAGCAGCTGAACATGTCAATATTGAAGCAGCTGTTGTGCCAACAAAAACGGTTCCAGAAGGATTATCGGCAGTATTAGCATTTAATCCAGAAGCATCAGTTGAAGACAATAAAGCTGCAATGATTGAAGCAGCGTCATACGTAACAACTGCTCAAGTTACCCATGCCGTTCGCGATACATCAATTGATGGTGTTGATATTAAAAAAGATGAATTTATGGGGATTTTAAGCGGTAAAATTGTGACAACAAATCCAAGTGTTGCGGATGTGACAAAGTCTTTATTACAACAAGTGATTGATGAAGATGCAGAAATTGTGACGATATTATACGGTGAAGATGTGACAGAAGAAGAAGCAACTGACATTGTTGATTTTATTGAAGAACAGTACGAAGATGTTGAGGTTGAAATGCATAACGGCAAACAACCATTGTATCCGTATATCATATCTGTTGAATAACCAAAGAAGAGGTGAGTGCGACTCATCTCTTTTTTGTTTGTTTTATTAAATAATATCGTTAAAATGAAATAGAAATGATATGTGTGAATTTGCAGTCTTTTTGCTTCAAATAGTAAACTCATGTAAAATAGAAGAGAGAAGAGGGGGTCATTTTATGAAGTTTAGATCGGTATTTGATATTATTGGTCCAGTGATGATTGGACCGTCGTCATCACATACGGCAGGTGCAGCTAGAATTGGTCGTGTTACACGCACCTTATACGGTAGACAACCGAAATGGGCGAAAATTTATTTATACGGCTCATTTGCGGAAACATATAAAGGTCATGGGACAGACGTCGCGATTATTGGTGGCTTACTTGATTATGATACGTATGATGAACGTATTAAAACAGCATTTGAAGAAGCTGAGCGTTTAAACTTTACATTTGAATTTATTCCGTTAGATGAAGAAGCTGATCATCCAAATACTGCGAAAATTGTGGTAGGTGATGAAGACAGTGTAATGGAGTTAACAGGTATTTCCATAGGTGGCGGAAAGATGGAAGTTGTTGAGTTAAATGGTTTTCCATTACGTTTATCTGGAAATTATCCAGCTCTACTAGTCGTTCATGAAGATCGTGCGGGATTAATTGCAAATGTCGCATCGACATTAGCCGATCGTGGCGTGAATATTGCCCATATGGAAGTGGGCCGTAAAGAAAAAGGCGAAATGGCATTAATGGTTATTGAAGTCGATCAACTGATTGATGAAGAGATTATTGACAAATTACGTGCAATTCCTCACGTAACACAAGTATCAACGATTGCAGATTAAGGAGGCATTTTAATGAAAGTATTATTCAAAACAGTCAAACAACTTGTTGACATTGCAGAAAAAGAACAAAAACCAATTTCTGAAATTATGATTGAGCAAGAAATGCTTCTTTCTAGACGATCACGTGAAGAAATTATCGCACAAATGGATCAAAACTTAACGGTAATGGAAGAAGCGGTTGAAAAAGGTTTACAAGGTGTACAGTCTACCTCAGGTTTAACAGGTGGAGACGCGGTGTTGTTACAACAATATATGGATAAAGGAGAAACTTTATCCGGGCATTTATTATTAGATGCAGTGAGTAAAGCAGTCGCAACAAATGAAGTCAATGCGGCAATGGGGACGATTTGTGCAACACCAACAGCAGGAGCTGCAGGAATCGTACCAGGGGTTTTATTTGCAGTGAAAAATAAATTAAATCCAACACGCGAACAAATGATCAACTTTTTATTTACATCTGGTGCCTTTGGCTTCGTTGTAGCAAACAATGCTTCGATTTCTGGTGCAGCAGGTGGTTGTCAAGCAGAAACAGGCTCAGCAGGATCAATGGCTGCAGCGGCGGTTGTTGAAATGGCAGGCGGAACACCCCAACAAAGTGCAGAAGCATTTTCAATTGTGATGAAAAATATGTTAGGTCTTGTTTGTGACCCTGTAGCAGGCTTAGTAGAGGTTCCATGTGTGAAACGAAATGCAATGGGCGCTGCAAAAGCATTAGTTGGTGCAGATATGGCATTAGCAGGCGTTGTAAGCCGTATTCCAACAGACGAAGTGATTGAAGCGATGCATAAAATCGGTCAATCCATGCCTTCTGCTTTACGTGAAACAGCAAAAGGTGGTTTAGCGATTACACCGACGGGACAAAGACTTGAACGTGAAATTTTTGGAGGAGCGGACGTACAAAGTGACCTCGCTACGCAGTAAACCAGTTACAACCGTTAAAGGAATCGGACAAAAAGTAGGCGAACAGTTCGAAAAGCTCGGCATTGTAACTGTTGAAGATTTAATTATGACATTTCCCTATCGTCATGAAGATTTTTCGCTAGGTGACTTAGCTGAAACACCGCATAATGAGAAAGTAACTGTTGAAGGAAGGGTCGAAAGTGAGCCTTCCGTTCTTTTTTTAGGACCGAAGCGATCGCGTTTACAAGTGCGATTATTAGTGGGGCCCCATTTAGTAAAAGCGGTTTTTTTCAATCAACATTACTTAAAAAATCGATTAACACCGGGAAAAATTGTTACTGTTTCAGGAAAATGGGACCGTGGACGACAATCAATTAATGTGAATAAATTTTCAGATGGTCCTCAACAAGAAGAAGATAGTTTGGAGCCTGTTTATAGTTTGAAAGGGGTTATGCATCAAAAAACGTTTCGTCGACATTTACGCAGTGCATTGGATACTTTGAATGAGGAGGAAGTACTAGACATCATTCCAGAACAGTTACGAACTGCTTATAAGTTACCGACATTACGTGAAGCACTTGAGATGCTTCATTTTCCTCAACAACCGCAACATATGAAACAGGCTCGTCGTCGTTTTGTTTATGAAGAATTATTATTGTTTCAGATGAATATGCAAGCGATGAAAAAAATGCGAAAAGAAGGCGAAAAAGGTTCTGTTATCGCATATGATTTGGAACGTTTGAAACAATTTATTGATTCGCTTCCATTTGAATTAACTACGGCCCAAAAACGTGTTGTTAATGAAATTTGTGCGGAATTAAAAAGTGATATTCGAATGAATCGGTTGCTTCAGGGGGATGTAGGCTCTGGAAAAACAGTTGTTGCTGCGATTGGGCTTTTTGCAGCGGTGACTGCTGGTTATCAAGGGGCAATGATGGCGCCGACAGAAATATTAGCTGAACAACATGCAACAGCACTTGTGGAATGGTTCGAACCTTTTGGAATTACTGTTGCGTTTTTAGCGGGTTCTACAAAAGCGAAAGCAAAAAAAGAAATTTTAACACGACTCGAAACTGGTGAGATTGATATTTTAATAGGGACGCATGCGCTTATTCAACCAGATGTCAATTTTCACAAATTGGGTTTTGTGATTACGGATGAACAACATCGCTTTGGAGTTGAACAGCGTCGAATGTTGCGTGAAAAAGGGATGAATCCGAATGTGTTGTTTATGACGGCAACACCAATTCCGCGAACATTAGCCATTACAGCATTTGGAGAAATGGATGTCTCAATCATTGATGAATTACCAGCTGGTCGTAAAGCTATTGAAACGCATTGGTTAAAAGAAGAGGCATTACACCCAGTGCTACGGAGAATGGCGATCGAGTTAGAACAAGGTCGTCAAGCGTATGTGATTTGTCCGCTCATTGAGGAATCGGATAAATTAGATGTGCAAAATGCAGTCGATGTTTACAATCAATTGTCGGTCTATTATAAAGGTCAATTTACAGTCGGTTTGATGCATGGAAAATTACCGCCAGACGAAAAAGATCGTGTGATGCGTGCGTTTAGTGAAGGGGACATTGATGTTTTAGTGTCAACAACAGTCGTTGAGGTAGGAGTAAACGTACCAAATGCGACATTTATGCTCATTTACGATGCAACAAGATTCGGTCTTGCGCAACTTCATCAATTACGTGGACGTGTTGGACGTGGAGCAGAACAGTCGTACTGTGTGCTATTGGCAGATCCGAAAAATGATGAAGGAAAAGAACGAATGCAATCGATGACCGAAACAAACGATGGTTTTCTATTAGCGGAAAAAGATTTAGAATTACGTGGCGCAGGGGACTTTTTCGGAAAAAAACAAAGTGGTTTACCAGAATTTAAAATGGCAGATTTAGTACATGATTATCGTGCACTTGATACGGCGAGACAAGACGCTGAAAGATTGCTAGCGATGGAAGATTTTTGGACTGAGGAGATGTACGCGCCATTACGTCAGTATTTAGAACAATCAGGAGCATTAAGCACAGAACGGATGGATTAATCCCCATCCGTTTTTTTGATGAATGCAGTTGTTGTCGCTTTTCAAGACGAGCATAGTAGATGGAAACGAAATCAACAGTATCGCATTGATAACGCTATCCGAACATCTGTCATTCAACCGGGATGAGAGGGACTGTATAGCAACAAGAAATATATGAAAACCGAGATTGTGTGGACGCTTTACTTTATAAGCTAAAATTAGATAATTGTAAAATCAATAATGTTCTTGCAATGAAGGTTTGATATTTATATACTGATATTAGTACCAAGTGCTAATTTGGAAGGTGAGAGATGTGCGCGTACCAAAAAAAGAAAGGCAAAAAGCGTTACAACAATTAGTAAAAGAAAACCCTTTTTATACAGATGAAGACCTTTCAAAACATTTTCAGGTAAGCGTTCAAACGATTCGATTGGACCGTCTTGCGTGTGGAATACCTGAACTACGAAAGAGATTACAACAAGTCGCAACAGAAACGATGGATAATAAAGTGAAATCACTTCATACCGATGAAGTGATAGGAGATATGATTGACCTCGTATTGGACGAGTCAGCCATTTCGATTTTTGATGTTACAGAAGACCATGTGTTTCAACGAAATCGAATTGCGAGAGGACACCATTTATTCGCCCAAGCCAATTCTTTAGCAGTTGCTGTCATGGATGACGCACTTGCTTTAACGGCGAAGTCGACAATTGAATTTTTAAAACCAGTAACTGTCGGTGATCGTGTCGTTGCTCGTGCAACAGTTCAAACAGAGACTGTTCATGAAAAACGAACAATTGTAGAAGTATTATCAACAGTGAATCAAATACCTGTCTTTGTAGGAACGTTTCATATGTATCGAACAACAGACAACAAGCAGGAGGAATAAGTATGATTATTGCAGTAGATGGAATGGGTGGCGACAATGCACCAGGTGAAATGATTAAAGGTGTGTTTGAAGCATTAGACCAATTTTCAGATATTCACATTCACTTATTTGGTGATGGACAGAAAATGGCCCCTTATTTACAAGAGCATAATCGTTTAACGATTATTCATTGTGAACAAGTAATAGAACCAGATGATGAGCCTGTACGTGCGATTCGTCGTAAAAAAGACGCATCAATGGTACGTATGGCGCAAGCAGTAAAGGAAAAACAAGCAGATGCAGGCGTGTCAGCAGGCAATACGGGTGCATTAATGGCAGCAGGTTTATTTGTCGTTGGACGCATCGACGGAATTGAACGTCCAGCGTTAGCGCCGACGTTACCAACAATTGATGGACAAGGGTTTGTCATGCTCGATTTAGGTGCGAATGCTGATGCAAAACCAAATCATTTAGCGCAGTATGCAGTGATGGGCAGCATCTATGCTGAGAAAGTGCGCGGTATTCAGAAACCACGTGTTGGTTTATTAAATATCGGAACTGAAGAAGGTAAAGGAAATGAATTGACGAAAGCAGCATATGATTTATTACAGGATGCGCCAATTCATTTCGTTGGTAATGTTGAGGCGCGCGATTTATTACATGGCGTTGCAGATGTCGTCGTAACAGATGGTTTTACAGGTAATATGGTTCTTAAAACAATTGAAGGAACAGCATCTGCGTTTTTCTCAATGTTAAAAGAAGTGTATATGTCTTCAATGAAAACAAAAGTTTCAGCAGCACTCGTAAAACCAGAATTAAAAATGTTGAAAAATAAACTCGATTACTCTGAATATGGAGGGGCGGGGCTTTTCGGATTAAAAGCACCCCTAATTAAAGCGCATGGTTCTTCAAATGGTCGAGCAGTTTACAACGCAATTCGACAGGCGAGAACGATGGTGCAGCATGAAGTAACAACAACGATTTATGAAACGATTGGGAAGGAGTAAGTGTCAACATGACAAAAATTGCATTTGTATTTCCAGGGCAAGGTTCGCAAAAAGTAGGGATGGGGGTAGAACTTGCCAATCATGCAGAAGAAAGTAAGCGTTTTTTTGATAAAGCTGATGAAACAGTTGGTTTTGCATTAAGTGAACTCATTGAAAATGGACCTCAAGAAGAGCTTACATTAACGTATCATGCGCAACCGGCATTACTGACAGTCGGTGCGATGATTGCTGACCGATTAATGAATGCAGGTATCACACCTGCATTTACGGCGGGACATAGTTTAGGTGAATATACAGCACTCGTTGCTTCAGATGTATTATCATTTGAAGAAGGAGTAGAAAGTGTTTATAAACGTGGTTTATATATGAATGAAGCGGTACCTGCTGGTGTCGGTGGCATGGCTGCTATTTTAGGATTAGATGTGGCGGAGATTACGAGAATTACAGACAGTATTACAGCTGAAGGTTTCTCAGTGCAACCGGCAAATTTAAACTGTCCAGGTCAAGTTGTTATTTCGGGAACGAAAGAAGGAGTCGACCGTGCATGTGTAGCGTTAAAAGAAGCGGGTGCGAGAAGAGCTTTACCGCTAGATGTAAGTGGTCCTTTCCATTCAACATTAATGCAACCTGCAGCTGAACAATTACAAGCAACTTTACAAGGAATGTCGATGCAAGATGCAACGATTCCAGTCATTGCCAATGTGAATGCAAAAGTTGTTGTAAAACATGAAGATCTTCAACAATTACTCGTTGAACAATTGTATTCACCAGTTCGTTGGGAGGAATCTGTTCGTACGATGTTAGATGAGGGCGTTACCCATTTTGTGGAATGTGGACCGGGAAAAGTATTAAGTGGTTTAATTAAAAAAATTGATCGACAAGCAACCGTTTTATCGGCTTATGATGAAGCAACAATGCAAGAAGTAATCGACCAATTGAAAGGGTGAGTATAAATGGCAAGATTTGAAGGGAAAACGGCAATCGTTACAGGTGCATCGCGTGGAATTGGGCGAGAAATCGCGTTACAACTAGGACGTGAAGGTGCAAAAGTAGCCGTGAACTATAGTGGGAGTAAAGAAAAAGCAGAAGAGGTTGTCGCACTTATTCAAGAAGCAGGCGGCGAGGCATTTGCCATTCAAGCGGATGTATCAAATGCAGAGAGCGTGAAAAATTTAGTAGATGAAACGATTAAAACATTTGGTTCACTCGATATACTTGTAAATAACGCGGGGATAACAAAAGATAATTTATTAATGCGTATGAAAGAAGACGAATGGGATTCAGTAATCGATACGAATTTAAAAGGTGTATTCTTATGTACAAAAGCCGTAACACGCCAAATGATGCGTCAGCGTGCTGGTAAAATTGTAAACGTAGCGTCGATTGTCGGTGTGTCCGGAAATCCTGGACAAGCAAACTATGTTGCAGCAAAAGCAGGTGTCATTGGTTTAACGAAAACATCTGCAAAAGAATTAGCGAGCCGCAATATTTACGTCAATGCAGTTGCACCAGGATTTATTACAACAGAAATGACGGATGAACTTCCAGAAGATGTAAAATCACAAATGCTTGCAACGATTCCTTTAGCGAAATTAGGGGAAGCGGCACATGTTGCAAAAACCGTTCTATTCCTATTGTCAGAGGATGCAGATTATATTACAGGTCAAACAATCCATGTTGACGGTGGAATGGTGATGTAATCCAAATTAATACTTGCGCAGCTATTCGAAACCTGTTAAAACTATTGAATAGGCTGTACAATCATTGAGAGGGGGTGACAGATTTGGCAACAGTAATTGAACGTGTAACGAAAGTAATCGTAGATCGTCTAGGTGTAGACGAAGCAGAAGTAAAAGCAGAAGCATCTTTCCGTGATGACCTCGGCGCAGACTCACTAGACGTCGTTGAACTAGTAATGGAATTAGAAGATGAGTTCGATATGGAAATTTCTGATGATGATGCAGAAAAAATTGCAACTGTAGGAGATGCAGTTTCATATATCGAAAGCAAAGTAAACTAATCGTTTATGAGTGAATAATTCAGTAGAGGCGTTTTCTCCAATTCGTATGAAAAAGGTGAAAGCGTCTCTTTTCATATGGATGTAAACAGTTGATGGTGTGTAATTGACAAGGAAGTAATGTTTTCCACCAATATAAACGTCTTTGGCTTTGCACGCAGCGATAAATCAGGTAATATTAAAGGGATTACATAGGAAAGGTAGAATCATTCTTATGACAAATAAACAACATGAATCGGAACGGACAATGCAATTACCAAAACAAGTCCGCCAAGATTTCGAACAGTTACAACAGCAGTTAAATGTTCAATTTACGCGTGTAACACTTTTATACAATGCATTTACCCATTCATCTTATGTGAATGAGCATCGACGTAAAAAATATACCGATAATGAGCGATTAGAGTTTTTAGGAGATGCCGTGTTAGAACTAGGTGTTTCCAAATATTTATATGCAACCGAACCTACGATGAGTGAAGGAGAGTTAACGAAATTACGTGCAGCAATCGTATGTGAGCCAGCACTTGTGTCTTTTGCGAATGAATTGCATTTTGGTCGTTATGTTTTACTCGGTCGTGGAGAAGAACAAACAGGCGGTAGAACGCGTCCTGCTTTACTAGCTGATGTTTTTGAAGCCTTTGTCGGTGCGCTCTATTTGGATCAAGGAATGGATGCTGTTCATACGTTTTTGAAGAAAATCGTTTTTCCAAAGGTGAAGAACGGTGCTTTTTCGCATGTGATGGATTATAAAAGTCGTTTACAAGAGTTTATTCAGCAAGAAAATACAGGGAAGCTCCATTATGAAATTATTGAAGAGACGGGTCCTGCCCATGCAAAACAGTTTAAGACAAGTGTTCAGTTAGACGAAAAAGTGCTTGGAACTGGGGAAGGGCGCTCGAAAAAAGAAGCAGAACAGGAGGCAGCCCGACAAGCGCTCCTTCAGCTGAAAGCGCAATGGATTGAGGAGTAGATTTACATGTTTTTAAAAAGACTTGAAATAGCAGGGTTTAAATCATTTGCTGAACGAGTAGGCATCGACTTTGTACCAGGTGTGACGGCAGTAGTTGGACCAAACGGTAGCGGTAAGAGTAATATTACAGATGCGATTCGTTGGGTGCTCGGAGAACAATCTGCCAAGTCGTTACGTGGTGCGAAAATGGAAGATGTGATTTTCTCGGGAAGTGATTCGAGAAAACCATTAAATTTCGCTGAAGTAAGTTTGATATTGGATAATACAGTAGGTCTTTTTTCGCTCGATTACACGGAAATTAGTGTTACACGCCGTGTTTTTCGTTCGGGGGAAAGTGCTTATTTACTGAACGGTCAACAATGTCGTTTAAAAGATATTACGGATTTGTTTATGGATTCTGGGCTTGGGAAAGAAGCGTTTTCGATTATTTCACAAGGTCGTGTAGATGAAATTTTAAATAGCCGTTCAGAAGACCGTCGAAATATATTTGACGAAGCAGCTGGTGTATTAAAATACCGTAAACGTAAGCAAAAGGCAGAGCATAAATTATTCGAGACATCGGATAATTTAGATCGCGTACTCGACATCTTAAAAGAGTTGGACCTTCGTTTAGAGCCACTAGAACAACAAGCGAACGCAGCGAAAACATATGCAGAACTTTCGGAAGAAATTCGTCATATCGACATTCATTTATTAAATGTGGATGCTTTTCGCTATGGCAAACAGATGCAACAACAGGTATTACAAATAAATGAACAAATAAATGAACTCGAAAAGCATCAAGCGAAAGAAGTAGAACATGAGCAGCAAGTTGTTCAAATTAAGGCGTCTTTAGAAGAGAAAAATCAACAGTTAGAGTCGTTGCAGCAACAATTGATGAATTGTATCGCAGAAGCTGAAAAATGGGAAGGACGCAAGTTATTATCGGCTGAAAAAATGAAAAATGCGAGTATGCAATTAGAACGAATCGATCAAACAGTGGCTGAATACCGTGTTGAACATGATCGTTTAATTGAAAAGATTACTGAAACGTCAGCACAAATTGAAACATTGCAAGCTGAGTATGATGAAATACGAGCGAATATTAAAGAAACGAATGCAATGTTAACGCGTTCCGTTACAGAAACAGAGGCGCAAATCGAAGCATTAAAATCCACTTATATTGAACAGTTGAATGAAGAAGCAACTGTGCGTAATGAATTGAAACATATTGCTGAAAGAATGCAAGGTGAACAGACATCTTCTAAGCGAATCGATGCTGAGACGGCTACTTTACAACAACAACTAGCAACATTAAAGCAATCTGAAAAATCGATGACAATCCAATACGATGAAAAACAGCGGATATTATATGATTCGACAATGAAACACCAGCAATCAACAGAACGTTTGCACACTGCAGAAGCATCGTTAAAAGAGAAAGAACAATTACTTCAAACAGCTTATAATAAGCAACATGAAATGCAAGGTCGCTTACGCATGTTGCAAAGCTTGGAAGCGGACTTCTCTGGGTTTTATTCAGGTGTTAAAGAAGTATTGCAAGCAAGAGAACGAGGGCAGTTACAAGGGATTGAAGGTGCGGTAGCAGAGATTCTAACGGTGGATCGCCAATATGTCAAAGCGGTTGAAACTGCGCTAGGTGGCGCTATGCAACATATTGTGACCACGACAGATAAGGATGCTCGTCAAGCGATTCAATATTTAAAACAAAAAAATAAAGGGCGTGCGACATTTTTACCGTTAAATGTCATTCAACCACGCACGATTCCCGCTGCAACATTAAGGCAAATTAAGGAACATCCCGAGTTTATTGGTGTTTTAAATCAATTAGTGACAGCTAAAGATCAATACGTATCTATTGTAGATAATTTGGCAGGAACAGTCATTGTAGCAAAAACCTTAGCAGGGGCGTCTGCAATTGCGAAACAACTTCATTATCGCTATCGAATTGTTACAATAGATGGTGATATCGTGAATGCAGGTGGTTCATTAACAGGTGGTGCTACACAACAACGAGCGTCAGTTTTCTCAAGAAGGGCAGAACTTGATCAATTAACGAAGCATGTAAAAGACATGGCTGAATCGATTCAGCGTGGGGAAGAAGTGATTCGTTCCATTAAATTGACTGTAGCCAAAGAAATGCAAACTGCTGAAGAATGGCGTATAAAAGCTGAAGCAGATGAAGAAATCGTTCGAACATTGGAGAGCGAAAAGTTAGAACTTGATTTAACGATTCGCACAACGACGCAACAATTAGAAGCCATTGAAATTGGTCGGCAAGGGGCGGCTTTTACAAGCTCGCAACTACTCGAACAACAACAAGAACTCGAAACACGTCATGTTCAATTGAAAGAACAATTACAAACGATTCAAGCTGAGATTGATTCACTTGAACGTTTAACAGCAGATTGGCGTACAGAGGAAGCAGCGTTAACATCGAAATTGACGACGTATAGGGAACGTGGTGCAATGGTACGAGAGCAATTATCGTATCAACAACGTACGTTAGCGGATATGCAATCTGCGAAAGAAGATGTTATCGGAAAAATAAAAGCGTTGGAAAACGAACAGCGCTTTGTTGCAAAAGCCGAAGAGGAACAACTATCATCCGAAGCGATTGAGCAAAAAATCAGCGATGCACAAACAACAAGACAACAGGTAGAAGAGAAACTAGCTGCTGATCGTCAAATACGTGCAACACTTTCAGAAACATTGCGTGAACACGAAACGACATTACGTCAACTACGTGAAAAAATCGACGCATTAAATGAATCGATTCAGCAGCAAAAATTAGCATTATCACGTCTTGAAATGGAATGCGAAACGGTGACAAAACGTCTTTTCAATGTCTATGGATTGAAGCCCGACCGTCAGTTGAATTTAACGTTTGATGAGGAAAAGGAACGTAAACGTTTAGTCGAATTGGAAGAGCAAGTGTCTAAAATTGGCCCCGTTAATCCAAACGCTGTAGAAGAATATGAAGAGGTCCGAGAGCGACATGCATTTTTAACGACACAACGAAATGATTTATTGGAAGCACAGGAAACGTTAGAAAATGCGATGTCTGAGATGGATCTCGAAATGATGACGCGTTTTAAAACCACTTTTGAAGCGGTTCAAATGGAATTTAGACGTGTATTTAAAGAGATGTTTGGCGGTGGGAATGCGGACTTAGTATTGACCAATCCTGATGATTTACTTCATACGGGTGTTGATATTGTAGCAAGACCACCGGGGAAAAAAATGCAAAACTTAAGTTTATTATCAGGTGGCGAACGTGCATTAACAGCGATTTCTTTACTCTTTGCGATTATTGAAGTACGTCCAGTTCCGTTTTGTATTTTAGATGAAGTCGAAGCAGCATTAGATGAGGCCAATGTGATCCGTTACAGTCAGTATTTAAAGCGTTGTTCATCCAAGACGCAGTTTATTGTTATAACCCATCGTAAAGGAACGATGGAAGGTGCAGACGTTTTATATGGCATTACGATGCAGGAGTCAGGTGTATCAAAACTCATTTCTGTAAAACTATCAGAAATTCCAGAAGAAGCATTTATTGAATAAAGGTAGAGGTGGATCAAATGTCATTTTTTAGAAAGTTGAAAGAAAAAATCGTAGGGACAAACGAAGCCGTAACAGAGAAATTTAAAGATGGCTTGATGAAAACACGTGATCAATTTACATCAAAGATTAATGATCTTGTTGCGCAATTCCGCGAAGTTGACGAGGAATTTTTTGAAGAGCTTGAAGACTTACTGTTACAAGCGGACGTTGGCTTTGAAACAGTGATGGAGCTGACGGAAGAGTTACGAAAAGAAGTTCAACGTAAAAATATTAAAAGTACAGATGGAATTCAGTCTGTTATTTCAGAGAAGCTCGTAGATATTTATAAATCAGGTGAAGAAAATGAAGGAGAGCTTCATTTAGCAGAAGATGGCGATCTATCAGTAATTTTAATGGTCGGTGTGAACGGTGTTGGAAAAACGACGACAATCGGAAAGTTAGCGGCTCGTTTTAAAGCTGAAGGAAAAACCGTTATGTTAGCGGCCGGAGATACTTTCCGAGCAGGTGCCATTGATCAATTAGTTGTGTGGGGAGAACGTACTGGTGTAGAAGTCATTCGCCAATCTGAAGGTTCAGACCCGGCAGCGGTGATGTATGATGCAATTCGCGCTGCGAAAAGTCGTAACGTTGATATTTTAATTTGCGATACAGCGGGGCGTTTACAAAACAAGGTCAACTTAATGAAAGAGTTAGAAAAAGTACATCGTGTCATTGACCGTGAAGTACCAGGTGCACCACATGAAGTGCTACTAGCATTGGATGCAACAACGGGACAAAATGCGCTTGTACAAGCAGAAACATTCCAAGAGGCGACAAATGTAACAGGGATTGTGTTAACAAAATTAGATGGCACAGCTAAAGGCGGAATTGTTTTAGCAATCCGCAATAAGTTGAATATCCCAGTGAAATTTGTCGGGTTAGGAGAAGGCATCGATGACTTACAACCGTTCGATGCAGAAAAATATGTATACGGATTATTCGCAGAAGGTTTAGAGCGTGAAGCAGACGCGGAAGAAGAGCAATAAGACAAGTAAAAAGACTTGACAGTGTCGGCGGTTCATACTATGCTAACGATGTGAATAAAAGATGAGGTGACAATGATGTCGCTCGTAAAAACGACACGGATTAATTTCTTATTTGATTTTTATCAATCACTTTTAACAGAGAAACAACGTACCTACATGAAGCTTTATTATTTAGAGGATTTATCTTTAGGAGAAATCGCTGAAGAACATGAAGTTTCAAGGCAAGCGGTATATGACAATGTAAGAAGAACAGAAACGATGTTAGAAGATTACGAGAAGAAGTTACAATTATTCTCTAAGTTCCAAAAACGTTTAGCGATCGTTGATGAATTAGAACAATTTATCGATGAAGAGCCAATCCAAAAGGAACAAGTCAAACAGTTGATACATCGTTTAAAAGATCATGACTAGGAGGCGGCATGCATGGCATTTGAAGGTTTAGCTGAGCGGCTGCAAGGAACGCTCCAGAAAATTCGGGGCAAAGGGAAAGTTACTGAAGCAGACGTAAAAGAAATGATGCGTGAAGTGCGTTTTGCACTAATTGAAGCAGACGTGAACTTAAAAGTTGTACGTCAATTCGTAAAAACAGTAAGTGAAAAAGCTGTCGGTCAAGATGTGTTAAAAAGTTTAACACCAGGTCAACAAGTCGTTAAAATTGTTCAAGATGAATTAACAAATTTAATGGGTGGCGAACAGACGCCAATTCAATTTGCACGCAAATCACCGACTGTCATTATGATGGTTGGACTACAAGGTGCGGGTAAAACGACAACGACAGGGAAATTAGCCAATTTACTACGTAAAAAACATAATCGTAAGCCATTACTTGTGGCAGCAGACGTCTATCGTCCAGCTGCAATTCAGCAATTAGAAACATTAGGTAAACAATTAACAATGCCGGTCTTTTCGATGGGGACGGATGTTTCGCCAGTAGAAATTGCACGTCAAGCAATTGCAAAAGCGCAAGAAGAACATCATGATGTTGTATTAATTGATACGGCAGGACGTTTACATGTAGATGAAAAATTAATGCAAGAATTAAAAGATATTCATGAACTGGCAAAACCTGATGAAGTATTTTTAGTTGTTGACGCGATGACTGGTCAAGATGCAGTGAACGTTGCACAAAACTTTAATGAAACAATTGGGATTACAGGTGTTGTATTAACGAAATTAGATGGAGATACACGTGGTGGTGCGGCATTATCTATTCGTTCTGTAACGGAGAAGCCGATTAAGTTTATCGGGGTCGGAGAACGTATGGATGCAATTGAAGCGTTCCATCCAGAACGAATGGCTTCGCGTATTTTAGGAATGGGAGACGTTATGTCGCTCATTGAAAAAGCGCAAGCAAATGTTGATGAGGAAAAAGCGAAAGAAATGGAAGAAAAATTCCGTACACAGTCCTTTACCTTAGATGATTTCCTCGATCAATTACAAGAAGTAAAGAAAATGGGGCCACTGGATGAGCTATTAAAAATGTTGCCAGGTGCCAATAAAATTAAAGGGCTCGATAAAGCACAAGTTGACGAAAGTCAGATGGGCCGTGTGGAAGCTGTTATCCAGTCCATGACGACCGAAGAGCGAACGAACCCTGACATTATTAACGCAAGTCGACGTAAACGGATTGCAACAGGATCTGGAACGACAATCCAAGAAGTGAACCGTTTATTAAAACAGTTTAACGATATGAAGAAAATGGTTAAACAAATGTCGAATATGCAACAAAAAGGTAAAAAAGGTATGCGAATGCCAGGTTTTGACTCATTCTTTAAATGAGAAAGTTGGTAGAAAAGGCTTTTATCATCGCTTTTGATAATAAATTTTAAGGTGTTAAGAGAAAACACTTTACAAACAAGAAAAAGATTGATAATATAAGTTCTTGTGTAAAACAATTCGGAGGTGCTTATTAAAATGGCAGTTAAAATTCGTTTAAAACGTATGGGAGCTAAAAAGACTCCTTTCTATCGTATTGTAGTAGCAGATTCTCGTTCACCACGTGATGGACGTCAAATCGAAACGGTTGGAACGTACAACCCATTAACGAACCCGGTAGAATTAAAAATTGACGAAGAGTTAGCATTAAAATGGTTACAAAATGGTGCACAACCATCTGATACAGTTCGTAACCTATTTTCTGACCAAGGCATCATGGAAAAATTCCATAATGCAAAACAAGGTAAATAATTTCCGTTTGTTTGAATCGCTAATTGTATAGCGGAGCAACAGACGAAAAAACGAGCAATCAACTAAACGTAATTATGTGTATACATCGTTATGAGTCGATTGCTCGTTTTTATAAGGATATTTGGAGGGGTAGACATGAAGCAGCTGATTGAAGCGATAACGAAACCATTAGTCGACTATCCAGACGACATTCAAGTGAGTGTTGAAGAATTCGATCATAAAATTACGTATAAACTATCCGTACATGCCGAAGATATGGGGAAAGTAATCGGGAAACAAGGACGTGTTGCAAAAGCAATCCGTACAATCGTTTATTCGGCAGCGAAAGGTCACCATGACAAAAGAGTGTATCTTGATATTGTAGATTGATTTAAAAAGGAAGGAGCAACCGTTCCTTCTTTTTTAAATGAATTTGTAATTGGAAAGTAGGGAAAAATCATGCAATGGTTAAACGTTGGAAAGATTGTGAATACGCACGGTGTACGCGGTGAAGTACGTGTGATGTCTCGTACTGACTTCCCAGAACAACGCTACGCGAAAGGAAATGAACTTGGTTTATTTATGCCAAAAAGTAAAGAGCCAATTATGCTCGTTGTGCAATCACATCGTCAACATAAAAATTTTGATTTATTAACATTTGAACACCACGCTTCCATTAACGATGTTGAACAATATCGTGATGGAATTTTAAAAATAGAAGTAGACCAGTTAGACGAAACAGAAGAACTAGAAGAACATGAATATTATTATTATGAAATTACGGGTTGTACGGTTTATACGTTAGCAAATGAAGAAGTTGGGAAGGTCGTCGAAATTTTAGAGACGGGTGCCAATGATGTGTGGGGTGTGCAATCGCTGAATGGCAAGATGCACTATATTCCATACATTGAAGATGTCGTGAAAGAAATTGATGTAGACGAAAAGAAAATCGTGATTGATCCGCTTGAAGGGTTGTTATCATAATGAAAATTGATATTTTAAGTTTATTTCCT